>WBZR01002843.1_pt1 | contig 16949 bp, 16 predicted proteins | sample 5204231 | NCBI WGS metagenome assembly WBZR01 (sample SAMN12412403, study PRJNA552823) | activated sludge metagenome | isolation source: activated sludge from anammox sidestream of wastewater treatment plant... | place: USA: Virginia | collected 2017-08 | reverse complement strand
CTCCATCGAGAAAATGAATCCTGGGCTCCTGACAAAAGTTCTTGAAATCAGGGAGCGACGGTTTCTCACCGAAACAGTCGTGGTTGCCGGCAACGCCCACAATCCATTTGCAATTCTTGGCAAAGGCTCGCCATACGTCTCGCACATCGCCGGTTCCCCCCCGGCGATCGAGTTGTGGCCTTGCGAAAAGGTCACCCGCGAGCAAAACACCCACTCGATCGAGTGGCGGGATCGCCGATCTGAGACTGCATTGGAAACCGACCAAGGATCGTCTCAACAACAGCCCAAAGCACGAGCTGATCCTGATCCGTATACATCGAGCACTTAGCTGGATGCAAAGGGTTGAGGCGCTTCCCGCTGACGCCCTTGATGACAGGCTGATCTTCCATTGGGTGGCGCTCAACAGTCTGTATGGACAATGGGACAATGCCCGCCGTGAGCCTCAGCCGGATGTAATCACCCTGCGAGCATTTCTGAGTCATCTATTGCCACTGGATGAGCACGGCACGATTGCGGGGATCTTGAATGCGGATAGATCAATGGTCATGTCGATTTTTGAAGATGCATATCTGACTAAATTCTTCTGGGAGGAGCCGTCCCAGTCACGGGCTCAAAGGTCGATGTCCAAGCGTCACAAGGCAAATTCGTGGTACTTGGAAGGCCAGTTTGGACTGATCCTCGAAGAGATGATGTTGCGACTTTACGTTCTGCGCTGCCAGCTTGTCCATGGGGCCGCCACGTATGGAGGCAATCTCAACCGTTCGGCGATTCAGCGATGCACGGCGATGCTGAATGCCCTTCTGCCGCCTTTTGTCCTCGTGATGATGGATGCCGGTGTCAATAAGTCCTGGGGACCATTATGCTACCCGCCGCGGCCAATTGGAGATCGGTAGCGTTTTGGCCCGCGCGCCAATTTCGGCGAACGCTGAAAGCTACACCATTGCTGAACCTCACCGCGAGGGGGCAGCGCGGAATTCGAGAAAACATTAGACTTTGAGACTGGCCGGTTTGGCGTAAAGACATTCAACGGACCCTGGTGCGAGCAGCACATCGAACGCCCGAAGCTTGTTCACAATCTCCTCAGGATTGAAACGCTTCCTGCTCATGACCTTTCCTCCATGATCCAATCCCGAATCCTAACTCAGGATCTGGATCAGTTTCGGGGGAAAGGTCACTTGGACGGAGCGACAAATGACCTCCCACACCCTGCATTCCGCCGTGATGCGTCGCCGTTTCGTCCGTGAATCAACACGCCTCATTCGAATGCCCCTTCATAACCTGCCGCTTTTCGCATCGAGCCGTCTGGAATAGTGAAGAACTGCCTCAGTCCTACCCAAAAAAGGCCCTGCCTGGAAAAGTAAGATCAGGCAAGCGGAACCAACGCGGATTAGGCGGCGGCCGGTCCCAGGAAATCACCATCGCCGAACCACCACCCACGCAGATAGAGCTTGTAGCGAGCAGATTCCCGGCTCAGAAACGTCCGAACGATGCCTTGCACGACAAGGGCGATCATCGGTGTTCCAGGGACTTCTAAGAATCGAGCCGATGTCCGTTGATCGTAGCCTATGAGTGGAGAATTAAGCGGAACGACGAAGTTGTCGAGATCGGCTGGAACGAGTACCGTTTCGGGCCACCGTTCCCGCAGCCGACAAAAGGCATGAACGGTCATTGGAAAACAACCCGGTCTAATAGGTAAGAGATTTTTGGTTCCATCCATTTGCGTCATGATTTTTTCTCCTTGTTTTGATTTCCAAGTCTAATCGTTTCTTTTTCTTTTTTAACTCTCCGTAATCTATAAAACGCAAATGCCGCTGCCCCTTTTAACAAGGGAAATCAGCGGCAAAAACTCAAAACTATTTCTTTTCGACTCTACAAATTAACTGATTATATACTCGCTCCTCCGCTTGGGCACTGGTCCGGCACTCGTACGAAAAAAGATAGCACGGGATTCAGTAGAGTCAAGGCGCTCCCACAGATTTTCTTGTCGTTGGCTCGCATCGCAAGATCGGCGCGGGAGGCAAGTTGAGTTGCCATCACGGTTACGCTGCGAATGTGGGCGGCAGTTAAGGTGCACTCACGTTGAATTCCGGTGCCCTCTTTCGCTTCTCGGGGGGCTTCCCCACGGCTAGTCAAGCTAGCTTCCTCTATCATCGGCACTAAAAGCCTTCGTCAGACTGAACCTAGTCTGGATCTCCCACGAGGATGAAAGCTGCCCAGTAGTAGGGATCTGCGTAGGGGTTCGGCGTGTTCGGTTTTGTCGTTGCGGGCCGAGAAATGGGTCCGATCGGGCCCCGTGTGCCGCCGGACGGATTGTCGGCCAGGCGCTTGGCATGATTAACCGTTAAGCCCTGCAGCCATAGCTTTGCTTCATGCAAAGCCTGTACTTTGGGCATTGGTGTGCATAAGGAGACCACGCCATTGGGCTCCGGAAAACGACCAAGCAGATTTTCATAGAATCTCGTCATTAGGAGTCGCGTAGCCGTGTCGTCCACTTTCCACAAACTAGCGACCACAGCATCAGCGCCCGCGTAAAGAAATCCCCACGTCAGCGCGACCATTCCCTCACCAGACGCCAGCGGCCCTCGCGCGGATTGGCACGCGCTGAGTACGACCAGTTCGGTCCCTTCTAGCTTCCCTCCCCACCTGAATAACAAGTCCTCCAACCGCAGAAACCCGTAGTCATCCGAGGTTGGATTCGGCGGCATCGTGAGAACTAAGGCGCTTTCATGAGCGCGCAGGCCAGATTCGGCCAGACCGTGGGTCGCCAGATGAAGAAACCGGGGGTGATCGGCTGCGGCCATCAGCTTTGTGAGCGTCGCGTCAAAACCCAGTAAGACGCGAACATTGCTCTCCTCGATTCCTTGCTCCGTCATGAGTCGCGCGATGGCCAAGACTTCCTCCCCAGTGCCCGGCAAGGGTGCTAGCTCCCCAAAGTCGCGAGTTAAGCTCACGAAGACACGGGCCGCATTTCGCTCAGTCCCAACAGCAAGGGAATCTCGATCGCGAGCATCGATTGAAGATCGCATTGTCAAAGCGTGCTGATCGAGAATCGGATTGCCCAGGGCCACCAACAGGGGATTGTTCTTGGATGCGAGATTACCGACGGGTTTTCGTCGTGACTCTCCCCCGCTTCTCATCAGCAATACCACGGTGGCGGATGGCCCGTAAACTATGGCAGGCCCCATTTCAGCCAGACGACGATTCTCAGCTGAATCGATCGGAAGCGCATCAAATGATAATTGGTGAAGCGGCCCGTGTGGGATTACGATTACGCGTTTGGAACGGATCCATTCCTGAAACACTACCTTAGGAATGAGTGACGCGAACAGGTCATAAGTGGAATAATGAGGCTTGGCCTCAGCATTTTCCTTGCCGGCGGAATGCTCTCGTGAGAGAGCCGCCATTGCGCGGGCAATCACCGGAGCCAGCGAAGCCTCGGTCATATCCCTGCCATCCGGCCACTTGAGAATTCCACTCCAAACAGGCCCCACATGGGTCAAGGCGATCAGCATTGTGTCATTTGGGCCAACATCGTAGGCCAGCAGGAGTTCGCCGGCCTTGAGGCTCCCCATAATCTTTCTACCATCCATGGGCGACAAGCCGCCAGATCCCAATTCACTTCGCGCAATCTCGAAGAGCATCCGCGATGCGCGGCGTTCGGCGTCGCGGGCATCCTCTTGTTTCTTATAAAGCTCGGTGATACTTCTCCCGCGATCCTTCTCGGCCAGTGAAGGATCTGCCTTAAGACTGCTGATTTGTCGAGGGGCAGACGCCAGGATGGTTCGTGCTTCCATTTCTGACTTTCGCGTTCGTTCAATCATCGTGCGCAGACTCGGATCATTCATTCGCTGGGCCTTCGCCATGGCCAGTTTGTAGAGATCGTCAGGGCCACGATTCAGTAAATCGAGCAAGGAGCGCCCCCGACCGCGTTCCAGAGTACTCAGCGAAGCTAACGGACCGATTTCCTGGTGGTTCCTCGCGTCGCTTGGTTGACTCACCGGTACGAGAAGTTGAGCTCGCGCCAATCCGCTGAACGGGTTCCAACGCATGGTAGACTGTCTCGTGGCGCCGGCACGGTCTAGCTCGTCACCGGCCGCAAGCAAGCGCAGAGATTCGACTTGATCGATTGCTTCTCGAAAAAGCGGAATCGAATCAAGTGGATTGTCTTTCTTGGCAACAAGGAATTCGGCGTATCCGGTGAGGGACTTCCAAAGGTCGATACTTTTTGCGTGACGCCTATTCTTAATCGCGGCCTGATAGAGGCTCTCGCATTCCTTTCTGCTATCCGAATCATCCTTCGAAAAGAGAAGCGCGGCCAGATTGTGCTGGACCATGGCGACTTCTGGATGATCAGGAGGAAGGTTCGATTGTTTCAAACGAAGCGCCTTGCGGTACGACTTCTCCGCGTCCGCCAAATGACCCTCTGACCTTTGGAGTGTCGCCAGATTGTTCAAAGCTGAAGACACTTCAGGATGCCGATCGCCGAGCACTTCAGAATAGACTTCTAGCGCCTCACTAAACATCCTCTCCGCATTCTCCAATTCGCCCTTGGCCTGAAATACGAACCCGAGATCCCCGAAGTTGACCGCGACCCCCTTATCGCGCCGGCCGGAAATCTTGAGGCGGATTTGCAGGGACTGTTCCTGCAAAGCCTGAGCAATATCGTATTCGCCAAGCTCGAAGTGAAGACTGGCCAGATTCGTGAGACTAATCGCGATGCCTTCCTGGCTCTCACCGGTCGCCTGGCGAATGTCCAGCGATTCTTGGTGAAGCAGCTCGGCGTCTGAATACCTGCCTTGGCTTTGCAGAACATTGCCCAGATTCCGTAACGAGGTGGCCAGGAGTTCGTGCTGAGGCCCCAATACCCGACGACCAAGAACCAACGCCTCTCGGAGAAGTTGTTCGGCTTCGTCAAATTTGCCTTGTTGCCAGAGCGGATCTGCGAGATTGTTGAGGCTCGTAATGAAATCGGCGTTTTCGCGCCCGCGCGTCGCTTTCGTAATCGCCAAAGATCCACGCGCCAGCAACTCGCCACCCGCCAGATCTCCGCGGTCAGAGAGCAAGAGGGCGTAGTTGTTCATCAGGTCGGCCGTCTGGGGATCCTCGCCCCCCAGGGTCTTTCGGAGCGTCAGAAGCGCCTTTCTACAAAGGCGGTCTGCGGCCTCATAACTCCGTTTTCGTATCAATGGTCCCGCCAGACTGGCTTGGGTCAGCGCTGTCATGGGGTGATCTGGCGCGTAGAAATCCCGGCACAGGAGTAACGCGGCCCGGTAAGCGACTTCGGATGCGTCATATTCTTCAGTGAACAAGAGCGTCGCCCCCACGTTGTGCAGGGCCTCGATCAGCGCGAAATGCCGATTTCCGAGCACTTCGCGGCGGAGCGTGAATTGTAATTGAGCCAGCTCTTTGGCTTCCTTGAAACGCCCTTCCGCGAACGATTGGGCAAGCTTCACGCCGGCGGAATCCGCTTCGGAAAGGGCGGCCTGCGCATCGTTTGGAAGCGTCGTGAATAAGCGGAGCATCTCGACGTTCTTGGCCGCGTCGGTCGTCTCCCAATGATCGGCTCCCTGTGCGCGCTTGCGAATGGAAGCGACCTCAACAGCCGGCGGAATCGCATCTGCGAACTTCGCCGCCCCGCGCAGTTCGCTGATCTGCTTTTCCAGTTCATCGACACGGGTCTTGTCCTTTTCTGTGAGGCGGCGTCGATACGAAGCGGTCGGATCATCGGGTAGCGGTTGTAGTGCTTCCTGGATCGTTGGGATCGGCTCAAGCAACCCAAGGGACTCTTCGAGAGTGGGTGTATTGATTGCTTCGACGTACTCCTTGGGGTCGAACGGCTGGGTGGTTGCGGCTCGGCTGGTTGGACTTGAAGTGGACGGCGTGGCCGTCGTGTGCCCAAGGGCTCGGCCGAATCGGGATGGGTAAAACGACGACAAGACGAGAATGGTCGGGAGAATGCAGTTGATGAGGGGATGCCTCACGGGCGTTTCTCCTTGCGTTAGGGCCGGGGGCGTGGAATCCCGCTTTCGACTGGAAGCCGATTATAACGCAGCCTTCACCACGCAGCATTTGAGGTTTACCAGGCCAAGATTACAGGCCACTCCCTTCTCCATGGATAGAGCCGAATTCAGGAGTAATCCCCGTTTCGGGCGAAAAGCATGAAAACTGGGCTGTTTCTTGTGTAAGATGATGTCGGCCAACTACGAATCATTAGCGGTGCTCCTTGTCGGGTCGGGATTAGCCATGGGGACGAACTAATGAACCTTTGTGCAACTCGATCGGATCGAAACGCCTTCCTCTGCGGCTCGGCGGCGGTGTTAGTGATACTGGCGCTCGTAGTGACGACGGCCAGCGCGCGGGCGCAATGCGCTCATGAGCTGGCCAAGCTCATCGCCTCCGACGCGGCGACGGACGATTACTTCGGCCATGCTGCCGCAGTGTTTGGCGATACTGCGGTGGTCGGAGCATACTTTGACGACGATGCCGGGCCGTCATCAGGCTCTGCCTACGTGTTTGTCCGCTCCGGCGGCGCGTGGCCCAATCAGGCAAAGCTGGTCGCTTCCGACGCGGCGCCAGGTGACGAGTTCGGCATCTCGGTGGCCCTCTTTGGCGACACGGCGATAGTCGGGGCACGGGGCGACGACAATGCGGCCGGTAACAACGCCGGCTCGGTCTACGTCTTCGTCCGCATCGGCGGGGTATGGACCCAGCAGGCCAAGCTGACCGCCTCCGATGCGGCTGCGAATGACGAGTTCGGCGTTTTTGTTGCCCTGTCTGGTGACACGGCGGTGGTCGGCGCGCACCTCGACGACAACACCGGCGGGACCGATGCCGGCGCGGCATATGTTTTCGTCCGCTCCGGCACCGTCTGGACCGAGCAGGTCAAGCTGACTGCGTCCGACGCGGCGGCGTCCGACTTCTTGGGCGGTTCGGTTGCTATCTCGGGCCATACGGCGGTAGTCGGGGCATACCAGGACGATCACGCGGGCGGGATCAACGCCGGTTCTGCCTACGTGTTTGTCCGCTCTGGCGGCGTGTGGACCGAGCAGGCCAAGCTGATCGCTTCCGACGCGGCACTGGGAGATGAGTTCGGCATCTCGGTCGCCGTTTTCGGCGACTCGGCGGCGGTCGGGGCGAGGTTCGGCAACCATGTGGGTGTGAGCAATACTGGTTCGGCCTACATCTTCGTCCGCTCCAGCGGCGTGTGGACCGAGCAGGCAAAGCTGATTGCTTTTGACGCGGCGTCGGGTGACGAGTTTGGCCGGCGAGTGGCGCTGTCGGGCGACACAGTGGTGGTTGGAGCACCCTATGACGACAACGCCGGGGGGCCCGATGCTGGTAGTGCCTACGTCTTCGTTCGTAGCGTCGGCGTGTGGACCCAACAGGCCAAGCTCACCGCGTCAGATGCGGCAGCGAGTGACCAATTCGGCTTTCCGGTCGCGGCCTCAGGCGACACTGTGGTCGTCGGGGCGCAAGGAGACGACCAGGTGGTCGGTGTCAACGCAGGCTCGGCCTACGTTTTCGACATAAGCGATTACGATGCGGATGGCGTTTCCAATATCAGCGACCTATGCCCGTACACGTCGGGTGGCTGCGCCGTTGACGCGGAAGGCCGCCCGCTCTTTGATCTCAATGACGACTGTATCGTCAACGGCCTGGACATGCAGATCATCGTCGACGAGATACTGCTGGGCACTGGTTGGGACATTGCTGCCGTCGTCGAGGATCTGCTCAGAACCTGTTCGCCTTGTTCGTAGCAGGCAGGTGTCCTGTTGTTTATTGCGCTCTTAATGATGTGAGCACTTGGTTGCGCCATGATTGCGATGAACTCTGTTGATCCGATGAGCGAGGCATAATTATGCTTAATCGAATGCAAAGTTCTCATAGAGTGGAAACCACCTATTGCGGCAGCATGCTGATTGTCTTGGCCGAGATTGCTGTACTTGCTCTGGTCCCAACGCCCGCGCATGCGCAGGTCTACGCCGACTCGCAGTCCGACTTCTCTGGAGTCCAAGGTCAGGGCGGGTGGTATTACGGTTTCTACGACGGAATTCCTGCTAACGTCGCCTATACACCCGCGGACTTTGAATTACTCGATGCGTACGGCCCCCTTTGGTTCCCATCAACCGGATGGACACATTCACCAATCGGCTCGTCGTGGATTACATTGGTCTCGTGGGGCCAACATCCCGAAGGGACGGCGGCTGGACGACTTGAGCGCGTGGAATGGGCAGTTCGGCGATGGATCTCGCCCATCAGTGGGCCCATTTGGATTGATCTCGTCGCAGTCGGAGCCAATCCCACCTGCATAAATGGTAACGGCGCCATTTGCAGGCTCACTATTGATGGTACTTTGGCGTGGAGTCAACTCGTTACGCAGCAGGACACCACCGGTTTTAGTGCGCACATAGAGCGGTGCATCAGCGCGGGAAGCATACTTGATTTTGTTGTCACTCCAAACGGTAGCAACGAGGCATGTGACTCGATGCGTTTTACCGCAACGATTCGAGGTCCTATCGCCGCCCAACCCTCCTCTACCTCAGCGTGCAACTCCGGGGTCGCTGCCTTTACTGTTAGCCCCGTGGATTCTGGACCCTTCACTTACCAGTGGCGCTTCGACGCCACGCCGATCGACTCGATCGCGAATCCATCCGCCGCAACGGCAACACTTCTGCTCAACGACGTCTCCGCTGCCGAAATGGGCTCCTATGACTGCGTCGTCTCAAACACCTGCGGCAGTGTCACGAGCGATCCCTCGACGCTGACGGTTTTCTCTGGCGGAACAGGCGATGGCGATGTCAGTGGTTCAACAGATGGCCTCGACATTCAAGGCCTGGTAAACGCCCTGACAAACGGTGGCGCGCCGAGTGCGGCGTACTGCGCCTACGACATGAATGCTGACGGAGTGGTTGACGAGGCTGACCTTCCACTTCTTGTTGCGTTATTGTTGATTTAATCATTGCGTAGTGCTGCGATCGTCAGGAACTGCGGTTGTTTCGATTGGGAGCCATGTGATGACGTTCCGATCTCAGGCACAACATAGGTCTTTGAAAATCCGAGCGACGCGCGTAATCATCGTCGTTTCGCTCATGAATTTGGTCGGCGCGACCGCAAACGCGCAGTATGCCGTCTATTCGGCCGATCATGACACTATTTCGGTGCCAGGACAGACGGTCGTCACCGATCATATGACCATCGAGGCTCGGTTCATGCTGCTCTCGGGGTTGCCTTTTTCGGGACGGAGGCGGATCTTTGAGGAACAGCGTGATTCTCTTGAAGACAAGTCGATCTTGGTGGGCTCTTCACAGATTTCGGGTATTGCTTGGAAGGGTCCTGGTGACAATGGAAATGATCTCGTGGCAAACGTACCGGTTCCGCCGGGCGTTTGGCATCATGTGGCCTTCGTCCGCGATGGGGCAGCAGAGCGCCTCTACTTTGACGGTCTATTGGTTGCTTCGCGAGCGGTCTCGACAGCTATTCAAAACTCAGCGCTGAGCGCGATGTCAATCGGTGGTTTTCAGCCACAGCCCATTGGCGCGTTTCGTCCTTCGTTCTTGGGCCGGCTGGATTGGGTACGGGTCTCGTCGAGCTCCCGATATGTTGGAACATCCTTCTCGTTGCCTGAGTGCGATCCCGAGCCGGACTCCGATACGTTGCTTCTTTACAACTTCGATGAGGAGATGGGCGCCACCGAGGTCCAGGACGAAAGCCCCAATCACTGGACAGGCCTGCTCGGTGTCGGAGAGCCAATGGCGTCCAGCCCCACCCTTGGCGGAGGACTGCTCGCGGACTGCAATGGAAACGGTCGTGCTGACGAATGCGATATCGCCTTGGGAACGTCATGCGATGCCAACATGAACGGTATACCTGATGAGTGTGAGCCGCCGCGCCCAGGAGATTTGAATTGCGATGGATGTGTCAACATCGATGACGAAACGGCCTTTGCGTTGTTGCTGATTGATCCGTCGGCCTACGGCGTACAGTATCCGAGTTGCCCGCAGAGCTTGGGAGACCTCAATAACGATGGGGCTGTAGACGGGCTCGACATTCAACCGTTTGTTGCGGCTGTCGTCGGTGGTTGAGTCGCGCTTATCTAGGCGTACTGTTTTGCCTTCGAAAAAGGTAAACAGGGGTGAATGGCTCAAAAACTCGACTGAGCCGGATCGGTGAGCCGCGAGACTGCTCCAGCTTGAAGGAGGAAAATGAATACGATGAAGTCAAGTCGTCCTGCGGATACTCAGATCCGGCATCACGCCGCCATCCCGACGACGCGCTTCTGCCGGGTCGGGTTCAGCGATCGAACGATGACGCCATTCTTACTGATGTTGCCCGCAACGCTGCTCGCCTCCGGTCCTGCCGCGCTCGCCGATTCGCCCTGCGTCAATTGGACGCGGCGCAGCCCGGCGACCAGCCCCCCGGCGCGGAATAGCCACACGATGGCATACGACAGTGCCCGCGGCGTGACCGTTTTGTTTGGTGGAAACGTGGGCGGCCAGAGTTCCCTCGGTGATACCTGGGAGTGGGATGGAACGAATTGGGCGCAACGCAGCCCGGCGATCAGCCCCCCGGCACGATGGAGCCACACGATGGTATACGACAGCGTCCGCGATGTGACCGTGCTGTTCGGAGGAATAAGCTTTGACGGCGGCCCTCACTATTTCGGCGACACTTGGGAATGGAACGGCACAAATTGGACACAACGCAACGTGACCGGCTCGTGCTGTGCCCTCAATGGCACCTGCTCGGTCACGACTTCGCAAAATTGCTCAGGCACTTGGGCTAATGGCAGGACATGCAGCCCCAGTCCCTGTCCGCAGTCGTCGGCGCCCAGCCCGTCGGCCCGGGAATTTCACGCGATGGCGTACGACAGTGTCCGCGGCGTAACCGTGATGTTCGGGGGGTGGAACAACAATACTCTTGGCGAAATCTGGGAATGGAACGGAACGACGTGGACCCAGCGATTCCCGGTGATAAGTCCGTTGGCAAGATCTGGTCACGCAATGATTTACGACAGCGCTCGCGGCGTGACAGTTTTGTTCGGGGGTCAGAACTCCGGCTCCATTCTCCTTAACGACTTATGGGAATGGGACGGACAGACTTGGACGCAAAGCATCCCGACGACCAGCCCGTCGGCCCGGTATTTTCACGCGATGGTGTACGACATCGCGAGTGGCGTGACCATACTTTTGGGGGCGCACGCCAATGGCAGCACCGAGACTTGGGAGTGGGACGGGATGATTTGGCGGCAACTCAATCCGGAGTCTATCCCACCGGGGCGGGGCCGCCATGCAATGGCGTACGACAGTGCCCGTAGCGTGACGGTAATGTTTGGGGGGCTCGGTCTAACGTCCCTCGGCGACACATGGGAATACGGCGTACCGTTCTTGGACGCGGACCTGAACGAAAGTTGCGTTGGCGACGGGCCCGATATTGCTCCCTTTGTTTCCGCTTTGCTCAGTGTTTCTACTGCCTCGTCTGACCTGCGCCACGCCGATTTCAATGGAAACGGCGTCATCGACGAGGGCGACGTACCCGGTTTCACGCAGAAACTACTGTGCCCGTAGCTTCGGGCAGAGGAATTTGTGTAAGATGTCTCCCACCACATCAGAATAGATAGCGGAGCGCTCTCTCGGTGCAGGCCTTGAAAGGCCCTAGCTTGGCCACCAGGGAGACGGACAGCGTCAGAAGGCTCGAGTATGCACACAACCGATCCGCGTCTGTTAGGCCAGATAAAGCAACTGAGCAACGACGACGATTGGTCCGCCTTCTTTGATCTCTACGCGCCGCTTGTCTTCCGAGTTGCCAAGGTCCAAGGGCTCCAGGACGACGATTGCGAGGAGATCGTTCAGCAGGTCATGGTGGCTGTGATGAGACAGATCGCCGAGTTTGAGTATCGGCCGGACCTGGGGCGATTTCGCGATTGGCTCGCCCAGATGACCCGCCACAAGATCGCGGACCTGATGAAAGCCCGATCACGAAGCATTCTGGCAGCCAAGGCTTCAGGCTCTGTTGCCTGCCCTGATTCCTTCGATCCATTCGAGCAGATGTGGGAGCGGCAGTGGCAACGAGCTCTGTTGGAGAGAAGCATCGAGCAGGCTCGGAATCAAATCGGCCCCGAGGTCTTCCAGGCCTTTTGGCTTCGCGTGGTGGATGGCTGGAACGGTGGGGACGTCGCTGATTTCCTGGGCATTTCAACCAGCGCAGTTCATGTTTACAAGCACCGGGTAGTTTCTCTCGTTCGAGAATACTATGCGCAGATCATCCGTCGGAGCGAGACCTAGCGCGATTCATCCATCCGTCGGGCGAATACGTTCGCGGTGGGCAGGAGCCAAGAGTCGATGTCGACGCGATGCCCGGATCACACTGAACTGGATGCCTTCATGGATCAGGAATTGCCTGCCGCGAGGGCCGGCTGGCTGGCCAAGCACCTGACCGACTGTGAGACCTGTCGTAGGTACCTGAGTGAGCACGCTGATTTCATTGAGCGGCTCCGAGACGTGTTGAGCAGCCGCCTGCCCGATGACCTTCGGGCGCGGCTGCTGGAGAAGTGCGAGCAGACTCGCCATGAATCACGAAGCCGCTGATCGTGAGACCGTGACCAACGAAATGACGCCGCCCGCGCCTTCTGAGGATCCCTGCGCCGCCGTTCCCATCGCCGATGGCCTCGTGTTTATCAAGTCAATCGATCGCGGCGGATTTGGCGAGGTGTGGTACGGCCAGGATGTCGGTGGCCGTCGCTGTGCGGTCAAGATTCTCCGCCCGGACGTGAAGCAGACGGAACTCGATGCCTACCGGATTTATCACAACCTAACGGATTCTAAGACGGACGGCCTCATTCAGATTTATACACTTGGGCACCTCAAGGACGGCCGCACCTACTGCAGCATGCAGTTAGCCGACGATCTGCGGCCGACCAACCACGAACCGCAGCTCTATGAACCGCGAACGCTGGCTAAGGAAATCGCCAGCCGTCCTCGGCCGGGGCCGGTCCTGAATCCGGACGAAGCGCTCGCAGTCACTCGTTCGATCTTGCAAGGTCTTCACTCGCTGCATGCCAAGGGGCTTGTGCACTGCGACGTGAAACCCGCCAACATGCTCTGCGTGCAGGGACGATGGTTGTTGGGAGATACGGGTCTGCTTCGCCGAATCGAAGACCTCCCCTTTGCGGGAGGAACGGCACGATTTCACCCACCAGAAGGCATCCGCGATCGGACCGCGGATCTTTATGCTCTGGGCAAGAGTCTCTACCAAATGGTCACTGGCGAACTGGATAGCTTTCCTGCGCCGCTCTACCCGAAAACTGTCAACGATGATTCAACGCTTAAGCGGCAGTATCGCCAAATCAACCGTATCGTCCTTAAGGCGTGCGATCCCGACCAGTCCAAGCGCTACCAAAGCGCGGCGGAAATGTTGGAGGATGTCGGTGCCGAAGATAAGCGCCCAACACCTCGCTGGTTGCTTGCGCCGATCCTTATTCTTTCCGTGCTTGCCATCGCGTGTGGAATCCTCTTTGTCAGCAAGTTCTCCCGCACAGCCGCGCCGAGTGTGCCGCTAGGGATTCAGTCCCTCGTTGTTGAGGCTTACAGCAAAAACGGAGAAGCCCTCGGGCCGGTTGGGCCTAGTGTTGAGCAGCTTCACTTCGGCGATGCGGTCAAGTTGTCGGCGCGACTCTCGAAGCCAGCATTCTGCTACGTCATCGCGTTCAACCCCGATGGACGTGATCAACTGCTTTGGCCGACCGGACCCGCCAACAAGGAAGGCCGAGACATCGTTCCAATCGAGACTGATTCGATCGATTTCATGCAGGATCCGAACTGGTATTTCCACTTAACCGACGGAGTGGGCATGCAAGTCTTTGTCGTCGTCGCATCGCCGCACGCACTTCCCGCATACGCAAGGTGGAAGGAGTTGCACTCCGAAATCTCTTGGCAGTCGATGAAGGCCAGCGGCTGCTTGGAATACGATGACGGCGCGTTTCATCCGCTACGACCGGTTCGCGGGCCGATTGGGCCCACGGGCGAGATTCACCCGGTCAAGCAGTTGGCCGATTCTCTGAAGAGCTCAATCCCAGATGTCCGCGTGCGCGCGATCGCTTTTCCCGTCCTATTGGCACCGGAGAAGGATTAGAAGAAATGTTGTAATGGCGTCACGAGCTTACTGCACGATCGTTTCAGGCTCCGCCCGCGTGGTTTTATTCTTTTTGGGACAGAATCGTATTATTGTCGGAGGAAAAGAGCCGTGTCGCAACACATGCAGCTTGTCGGCTTAATCGCGACAAGCATCTACGCGTCTGCGGTTGCTCAGAACACGCTCAACACCACAGGGAATGCGCGCGTCGAACCGAGCTTGAATTCGTACCAACTCTTGGTCGCACTGTTACCTCCTGGCGCGGGGACGCACCAACCGATCAAGCGATTCAATGTGGAAGGCCCAGGTGGCGCCATGACGTCTCTGTCCGATATCCCGCCAGAGCTGACAGATGATCCCGCTGGGTTGGCTTTCCGAACGTCCCGGGAAATGTTCGTGGGCAATCGACACGGAAACACGGGTGCTGGCTCAGTTTCTCGTTTCACTTTTGATCAGCAGTTCAATAGCTTCACACAGGAACCCAATATCACGGGCAATGGACTCGCTAACTGCCACCAAGTGAGTTTTGACTCCGTGTCCGGCGAATTATTCGTTGCTGACATGTTCGTTGGCAGCGTATCGCGGTTTATATTTGACTCGCTGGGGCATGTAATCGAAAACAGCATCTTTTCGCCGGGATGTTCTGGGGTCGGCGTGGTCGTTAGTTCCGACGGACAAGAGCTTTTTTTCGCTTGCTATTCCAGCACGGAAATCAAGCGATTTGGTCGCGTCGGCAATGGGTTTGCGCCACTCGGCTCGATACAGGTTTCGGGGGCCTCTCGGATTCACTACCTCAAATTCCGTGAAGGTGAACTTTACGCCTCCGACATCGACCGTGGCTTGACGTATCGGATCGCATTTTGATCAGTTCGGAAATCCGTTTCAGAAACCATCCATCGCGTCCCCGGGGGTGATCGATTTAGCTTTCAGTCCCGATGGTAGCGAGATGTTCGCGGCCAGTCACTTTGGGGGCGGTCTGACGCGTTTTCGATTCGACTCGCCCACAGACAACTGGGCTTGGACTGAGAGTGTGCCGATGCCGCCGCTTGGAGGATTGGCCACCGCACATGCCGCTGTCCCACTCCCTTGCAGCCTGCTGGGTGATATCAATGCCGACGGCCGCCGCGACGGTGCCGATGTTCAGCTATTCGTCGCATGTGTCCTAGAGGCTGACGGAGCCAACTGCGTCTGCGCCGACACAGACGACAGCATGATCGTTGATGAGGCCGACGTTCCCGGATTCGTTTCGCTCCTGCTCGGTCTCTAAGGCCCCCGCACGCGGTTTGGCAAGGGCAATCTCCGGGTTCGTTACTTGACTGAATAGATATAGGAGGTTATTTGCCGACAACACGCTTGCTTGCGCGTTTTCGATTGAGCCTGCGCGAATCGTTTGTCCTCCAAGACACTGAGGTCCTTCTCTGGCTGTTGGCCACCCAATCCGATCCTATCAGCCAAGTTCTGATAGCTAAGAAAATGCCAGGGCCATTGAGCCTGCAAGAAGAACGTGATTCCGATGCCGTGCAATTCAGCGCGGCACCGGAATCACATGTTGCCGATACGAGTTACTCGGTGTTCGCGCCACAGGCTGGAATCTCGAAAACCTGCTCGGGTTCCTCTCGACATGCCTGCACCTCACCTCCTCCGATGCTCAACTCGCAGCTTAGCAGGTTGAACTGGATGTCCGCATCAACCGGCAGCCTGCGCAGGAACTTGGCAAACTGGGCCACCATGAGCCCGGCGGCAATGTTGGCGCAGTAGATGGTGCTCTTCGCGGTGCAGGCCCCGGTGTAGGCCTGAGCCGGATCAAAGAGGGTCGAGGCATAGTGTTGACGTGACGATTCATCGGCCACGGTGATGACCCGGCAGACCTCGGCAGCCATGCGGCCGTCGCAGAAGAAAGTCACGTTATCCTTCACCGCCTCCCAGATGTGCCGCCGCGTCTCAATTGAGTCCACGCAGCAGAAGAGGATCTCCCCGGCCTGCATGCTCCGCCGGAAACGCTCGGGCAGTTCCTCCATTACCAGGGCCGGGTTGATCTGGTGACAGAGGTTGCCGGTGGCGTGGACCTTGTGCCGGTTAAGGTCCTCCTCGAAGTAGCCCTGGCAGGCCAGGTTCACCGGTTCCACGATGTCGGGATCGATCAGGCGAAGGGCCGGCACGCCGATCGCGGCGAGTTGCAATGCCACCTGGCGGCCGATGGCCCCGACCCCGATCACCGTCGCCCGACAGGCGGCCAGCCGCTGGGGGTCGATGATGCCCCGTTGGCGCAGGTCGCGGTCACGAAGGGTTTTTGTCGTCGTTGTCGTCGTTATCATCATCATGAAAAGTTCTCCCAGGGATCCAGCCAGCCCATCGACGAAGCAAGCAGATGATCGAATTCGCTTGCATCGCCCATGGGCATGTCCAGGTCCGTTGTCTGAATGTCTGATGGTTCATCCTTGCGTTGAGATGTCCGTGCCGTCTGAGGTCGCTCGATCGGGAGGGCTCGGATGTTTCGCTCGTATTCCTCCTCCCACAGGGCGTGATCGCTCCCCTCGAACTGCAGTCGGTAATCCACCTCCACCGGGATCTCGATTTCTCCGGTCGGCCCGACATTGAAGCGCAGTCGGGCATAGGTCTCGCCGCCCCGGGCGAGGATGAACATGATCGCCCAATCGCAGCCGCCGAAGACGCGTTCAAACGTCTCCTCATCGACGGCGCTGGGTTCGGCGCTGTTGCCGGGATGGGTATGGGCCCATATGCGGAGGATCTGTTCGGGCCGGTAGCCGGCATCAATCTGTTCTTCAAAGAAGTCCGCCACGGCGTCATCATCGAAAGAGACG
>WBZR01002842.1_pt1 | contig 16953 bp, 11 predicted proteins | sample 5204231 | NCBI WGS metagenome assembly WBZR01 (sample SAMN12412403, study PRJNA552823) | activated sludge metagenome | isolation source: activated sludge from anammox sidestream of wastewater treatment plant... | place: USA: Virginia | collected 2017-08 | reverse complement strand
TAGAAGTCGTTGATCGGCATCTCTTTCATCTTGGCCACCACGCTCTTGGCGTCATCCGTTCCCGCGGCCTGAATGGCTTTCAAATAATGCAGCACGGCGCCGTAGGTGCCGGCATGAATCATGGTCGGCAGCTTGCCGCCGGTCTTTTCCATGAACCGCTTGGTCCATGCGCGGGTGGAATCGTCGAGATCCCAGTAGAACGAAGTCGTGAGCACGAGGCCTTGCGCCGTCTTGAGCCCGAGCGCCTGCACGTCGGTGATGAACAGGAGGAGCCCCGCCAGACGCTGTCCGCCTGACACGAGCCCGAATTCGGCGGATTGCTTGATTGCGTTCACGGTGTCCATGCTCGCATTGGCCAGACCGACGATCTTCGCTTTTGAGGCTTGCGCCTGCAGCACGAATGACGAGAAGTCGGTCGTGTTCAAGGGATGGCGCACCGAGCCGATGATCTTGCCGCCGCCGTCTTTCACGAACCCGCCGGTATCGCGCTCCAGCGCGTGTCCGAACGCGTAATCCGCGGTGAGGAAGAACCACGTGTCTCCGCCGTGCTTCACGAGCGTCTTGCCGGTGCCGTTGGCCAGCGCGTAGGTGTCGTAAGTCCAATGCACGCTGGTTGGCGAGCACAGCTTGCCGGTGAAATCGGACGATGCCGAGCCGGTGATGAGAAACGCTTTCTTGTTCGTGCGCGCGAGTTCCTGAATAGCCATCGCCGCCGACGAGCCGGCTCCGTCGACGATCGCATCGACGCCATCCACCTCAAACCACTGGCGCGCGGCGCGCGATGCGACATCGGGCTTGTTCTGGTGATCGGCGGCGACGATTTCGATCCGTTTTCCGAGAACAGAGCCGCCGAAATCCTCGACCGCCATGCGCGCCGCCACGGCCGAACCGGGGCCGCCCACGTCCGCATAGGGTCCGGACTGGTCGTTGGCGACGCCAATTCTAACGACGTCGCCGGAAATCTCCCCCAGCGACGGAGTGATGAAAGCAATCATCAATGCGGCGGCAGCCCCGAACACGCGTCGGTTCATGCTCATGTTGTCCTCCCAGTTGTTGGTTAGCGCCTTCGCTGGGCCGCGCAGGGATTCCAGCCATTGCCGACGAAAACGCCCTGGTGGAATTCAACCGCAACAGGGGAGGGACGTCAAGAAACTAAAATTGTGTTCCGCATAACGAAACCGACATGCGCCAGCTCGCACGCTGGCGGGCGCCTTGCAGCCAGCAAATCGCTAATTGCCGAACATGGTTGCGCCGCGTTCTTTCAGCTCGGCTTCGATTTTCGCGCTGAGCGCGACCAAGCGCCGGCCGATATCGCTCATGCGCTTGCGCGGCAGATGCCTCGCGGGCGCGCCGCAGGCGAGCACGAGGACCGGCGAGCCTTCCGGACAGACAAGCGGAGCGGCGACGCCGTTGATGTCGGTCATCCAGCTCCCGACGGACCAGCTGTATCCGCGTTCCCGGTATTGGGCGCGGCCCTCCTCGATGCGCGCCTTGATGTCGGCCCAGTGCTTCGCGTGCCGATGGCGCAGGTGCTCCATCAGATAGAGCCGTTCGTCCTCAGGCAGGGCGGCCAAGATCGCATGGCCCATGGCGGTGCCGGCGAGCGGGATGCGCGATCCCACTTCGAGCTGCAGCGTCATCAGCGTCCTGGTCGGGTGACTGACCTCGATTTGAATGACATCAAGCCCATCGCGGCCGGCCAGTGAAGCATGAACGTTGAATTCGTAAGCAAGCCGATCGAGGTGCGGGCGCACCAGTTGGGCGATGCTGAAGGAATCGCGCACTCCATAGCCAAGCGCGAGCACGGCAGCGCCGAGCCGATATTGGCGGCGGCGGCCCGAATAATGCAAATAGCCGAGGCTGACAAGGGCGCGCAGAAGCCGCGACGTCGTCGGCTTCGGCAATTGCACACGCGTGGCGATATCCGTGCTGCCGAGCCAAACCGGCTGGTCGACGAAAGCCTCGAGCACGAGCAAGCCCCGGCCCAGCGCGCTGACAAACTTGCGGTCCGCGGCGACCACTCCCTTTGTACGCCTGCGCGCCAGACGTTCGATCGTGGCGGCGTCGCCGAGAACGCGAGGGCCCGCGCCGTCGGCGCTCGGCCTTTGCTCAGCGCCGATTTTATGATCCGGCTTGGCTTGCATGAGACTCTCTTCGGGCCGTAAGCCCTATTCATCCCAAAAGTTATACCCGAGTCGATTCATGGCGTTGGTGATGTCGGCGGAAGCGGCGACAAGCGCCGGACCGAGCTTGTTGCGGAACGTCTGCTCGCTTTCGTCCTGCCGGCGGACTCCACAATTGAGAGCCAGGATCGTGCCTCCGTTGTCGAGATAGACGGGCGCGCCGACGGCAAAAATCTGCGGCCGCCACTCGCCGAGAGAGACGGTAAAGCCGTCGCGGTCAAGTTCGTCGAACGAGCGGCTCAAACGCGCTCTCAACTGACGTATCTCGCTCTCGCCACCCTTCTCGATCAAGCCGAGGTGCCGCTCGCGGCGCGCGGGCTCCAAAGCCCACAAATAGGCTCGTCCGATTGCTGTTTGCGCCATCGGCACCAGGGCGCCGACGCGCAGCCGCGTCGTGACCGTGTCAGGGCCGTCGCAATATTCGAGGTAGATCATGTGGGATCCCTCGCCGACCGCCAGCGCCACCGAGGTGTTATAGCGGTCCGCCAAAGCCTGCATGAGCGGCCGGGCGGCTTTGCGCACAGGCATGGCCCGGAGGAGGGCTTTGCCGAGAGCCGTGACCTTCTCCGCCGGCCGATACTGGCCGAGGGAGCCGGACTGCAGCAGGTATCCCATTTGCGTGAGTGTGTAGGTCAGGCGCGCCACGGTCGCCTTCGGGAGCTTGGCGCGTTGCGCGATATCTTTGTTGCCGAGCGAGGCGTCCGCGCACTGAAAGGCGCGCAGGATTTCTAGGCCGCGCCGCAGCGAGACGACGATCGCCGCGGGCCTTTCGTCTGCGTCGCCGCTCTGGCTCCTGACTTTGCCCTTCAACGCCCGCTCCAGACAGGCGCTCGTTTCTCGGCGAATGCGCGCGGCCCTTCCTGCGCATCCTCGCTTCGATAGACCCGCTGATAGATCGCCTTCGCCGCCTCGAAACCGGGCCGGCAACCGAGATCCATCGCGCGCAGGATCGCCTCCTTGCCGGCCAGTACCGATAGGGGCGCATTGTCGCGAATGCGCGCTGCGAGCGCCTGCGCTCGGGCGCGCACGGCGTCCGGACTTGGCTCCACATAGTTGATGAAACCCAGATCGCGCAGACGCTCGATCGGAACAAGATCGCCGGTCAAGGTCATCTCCATGATAAGGGGCTGCGGCAACATCCACACGAGCGGCACGGCCCAAGGCGAGCCGCGGCCGATCTTGGCTTCGGTGATTCCCCCCATGGTTCCGGCGAGCCCCACGCGAAGGTCGGCGTTCAAGCACAACAGGATGCCGCCGGCCGTGAAGTGTCCGGTCATGGCGGCGATCACCGGCTTTTTGACGGCGCGCATGCGCTGATAGAAGGGATCCTTCAAGACATCCAGCACATCAACGCCGCGCGTACGCTTGATTTCGGCGGTCTCCTTCAGATCCATGCCGGCGCAGAACGTGCCGCAATCGGCGGAGGTCAGGATCGCCACGCGAATGTCGTCGCGTTGGTCGATGACGCCCCAAAGCTCGTGCAACAGTTCCGCTGCAGCCACCGAGAGAGCATTGCGGCGTTCGGGACGGTTGATCGTGATCGTGGCGATCAAGTCGACAACGTCGAACCGAACGATTTCGTCTTCAGGCATGCGCAATCCTCCTCCCGAGTCTTTCTAATTTATTTCGTAATGCGGAACAAGATTTTAAATACTTGCATCACCGCAGGAATGCATGCACCTTCCGCGCTTTCCAGGGGACGCGCGTGCAGAACGATTGCTATCTCGATTTCGGACTCGATCCCGAGCACATCCAATTCCGCGATAGTTTCCGCCGCTTCGTCGCGGAGCGGCTTGCGCCCATTGCCGCCCGGGGAGAGAAGGAAGGGCTTTTCCCGGTCGAAATCTATCGGGAATTGCACCGTCACGGCTATATGGGCGTCAATTATCCCGAAGAGATCGGCGGCGGCGGAGGAGACCTGCTCACAGGATGCCTGTTCTATGAAGAATTGACGCGCGCTGCGGCCGGCGTCTCGGCAGGCGTGTTCGCCAACCAGCATCTTGCGGCGGGGCCGATCCTGAAATTCGGGACCGAGGATCAGAAACGCGCCTTCGCTTACCCCGTCTTAAAGGGCGAGCGCATCGGCTGCTTCGGATTGACGGAGCCGGACGCCGGCAGCGACATTCGCGGGATCAAGACGCGGGCCCGCAAGGCTGACGGCGGATGGGTGATCAACGGGAGCAAGCTTTACATCACCAACGGGTCGATTGCGGACTTCGTCGTCCTCGCCGCCCGCACGGGCGAAGACCGGTCCGACAAGGCGTTCACGCTGTTCATCGTCGAGGCCTCCGATAAAGGGGTGAAAGCCTCGGATCTGCATAAGGTCGGCAATCATTCGTCATCGACGAGTTTCGTCAGCTTCGATGAGGTTCGGGTTTCGTTTGAGCACGTTCTCGGCGAGGTCGGCGGCGGACTTGACCTGCTCAAGGCGACGCTGACGGAGGGCCGGATTCTCGTTTCGAACCGCGGGCTTGGCATCGCGCAGCAGGCGTTCGAAGATATCTTGCGCTACGCCGGCGAGCGCTCGACCTTCGGCCGAGTGATCGGGAAGCATCAAGCGGTCGCCTTCAAGATCGCCGACATGGCGGCGCGCATCGACGCGGTGCGCCTGATGATCTATCGCGCGGCTCGCCTGAAGATGGCCGGAGTCGATTGCGTCCGCGAAGCATCGATGGCGAAACTGCTGGCGAGCGAAGCGGCCATCCAGTGCGCGTCCAATGCGCTGCTCCTGCACGGCGGCGCGGGCTACATGGAGGAAACGCGGGTGGCGCGGCTATTCCGCGATGCGCCGGAGGCGTGGATCGGGGAGGGGACGAATGAGATCCAGCTGCTTGTCATCGCCAAATCGCTCGGCTTGCTCTGAGACCATAGCCTCATGAAAGGCGCAAAACTTGAGACGCATTCCGCGAATGCGGGGGAGGCGCGTTATCCGCGCCTGTTCTCGTCTTTTCAGTTCGGGAGCTTGCGCCTCGCCAACCGCCTGATGGTCCCGGCGATGACGACCAATTTCGCCGAGGCCGACGGATCGGTGAGCGAGAGCCTGATCGACTATCTCGCTGAGCGGGCGCGCGGCGGTTTCGGCTCGATCGTGACGGAGAATATCGGCGTCGACGCCACGGGCCGGGTGATGCCGCGCATGGTCATGGCGGATCACGACCGCTTTCTGCCTGGGCTCGCCCGACTGGCCCGCAGCGTCAAGGAGGCCGGCAGCGTCATCATTGGCCAGATCAGCCATGCCGGCCGGCAGACCCGCAGTGCGATCACCGGCCGGCCATTGGTTGCGCCATCGCCGATCCCTTGTCCGCTCAACAAGGAGACGCCGCGCGAGCTCACGGTCAGCGACATCGAGGAGCTCGAAGCGGCCTTCGTCGCCGCGGCCGAGCGGCTCGCGCGCGCCGGCTTCGACGGCGTCGAGATTCATGGCGCGCATGGCTATCTGGTGGGCGCCTTTCTCTCGGGCTATTCGAACAAGCGCCAAGACAAGTACGGGGGCAGTTTCGATAATCGCCTGCGCTTTCTCCTCAACATCGTCGGCGGCATCAAGGCGGCGCTCGGGCCCGATTTCCCGCTGATCGTGCGCATCAGCGCTGATGAATTCGTGGAGGGCGGCCTCGATGTGCAGCAGGCGATCGCGGTCGCAAAGCGCCTTGAGCCGGAAAAGGTGGACGCGCTGTCGGTCTCGGTCGGGGTCTACGAATCGTTCAATCGGTTGTCGATGATCACCGGCGAGCCGGAAGGCCAGTGGTTGCCTTTGGCCGCGCAGGTCAAAGCGGGGACGCAATTGCCCATTATCGGGGTCGGCCGAATCAAGCGGCCGCAAACCGCCGAAGCCGCGCTCGAGGCGAGCCAAATCGATATCGCCGCATTCGGTCGTGCGTCGATCGCCGATCCCTATCTGCCGCAAAAAACTCGCTTGCGCGCCGAACACGAAATCATCCCGTGCTTCGGTTGCAATATCTGTCTCGGCCGATCATCACGCCCGGAGACCCTATGTCCGTTGAACCCAATCGTCGGACGGGAGCGAGCGGCTCTTTTCCGCAGGGGCGCCGTATCACGGCGGATCGGCATTCACGGCGGCTCGCTCTCGGCGCTGACGGCCGCCTGGGCGGCTGCGGCGTGCGGACATGATGTTCAACTCGTCATCGGGGACGAGCCCGTCGGCGGAATGCAGGCGTGGCGGGCGCAAGTGCCGACACAGGAAGAGTATGCGGAAGTGATCGAGGCCGCACTCCGCCGCGCCCTGGCCGCCGGCGCCCGCATGGTCCGAGAGGCGAAAGCGACCGAGCAAACCTGGCGCGTGCGCCGGTATGAGCCGGTGGATCGCGCGTTGTTGAGCGTTACCGCCAATTCGGTCTCCTGCTATGACGTTCTTGCCGGACGCGTTGATATCGACGCCGGCGAGCGCGTCACCGTCATCGGCGGCGATCTTGCCTCGGCCGAGGCGGCGATCGTGGCGGCGGCGCGGGGCGCGAGAGCGACGCTTGTGTCGCCTCACGACAACATCGCCATGGATGCGCATCCAGGCTACCGCGAGATCGCGCGGCGCACTCTGGGCAGGCTTAACGCCGACATCCGGCTTGGTCCGGCGGGACGGGCGGTCGGCCCGGATCGCCGCGCCGACCGAATCATCATTGGTCACGCAGCCGAACGCCGCGCGCCGCGCCACTCCGATTGGACGACGCCCGATCTTTCGGCGACGCACTGGCTCTGCGACGCTTACGAGCCCAATCGCATGACACAGGGCATCTACGAGGCCTTTGCCCTGGCGAGCGGCGTAGACCCTGAACCGGCCATCATGCATGGAACCGGGTTTGGCGGAACCTGATGAGGTCCGCCTCGTTTATTTCCCACATCACAGCGCGATAATTCGAGCAGGCCAGGGCAGGGCGCTGTGCTCGCATCGATCTCCGAGCGCCGGCATGTCGGCGGGCGCTTCCAAGGCAGACCAGGGGTCGGATCATGGCCGGAACCGACGCGCAGCGCCTGCTCGGAATAATCCGCGGGGCCAAAACCGGCGCGACCGGTCTGTGGCCGCCCGGAGCGGTTGCGGCCATCAACGCCATTGACGATCCGGCCGCCTACCGCGCGCTCGGAGTCCTGCTTGCAAACGAGCCGGAACCGGTACGGATCACCGCAGCGGTCCTCCTCGGCGATGCAGGAAATCCTGAGGCGCTCGAAGCGCTCGAACCGCTGTTGCGCGATCCGAGCTCTATCGTGCGATTACGCGCCGCCGGAGCGGTGGCCGAATATGGCGCGGACGAAGAGATGGCGCCGGCGCTCGCTCAAGTGATCCAAGGCGATCCGAGCGCATTGACGCGCCGGTTTGCGGTCCAAGCGCTGTTCATCATCCGCGATCGGCCGGAAGCGTCAGCAGCTCTTGAAATGGCTTCACGCGATTCCGACGCGGCCGTGCGGGACGCCGCCCGGCGCATCATCTCGGCTGGAGGCCCGGCCGGAGACTAGGCGCAACCGCAGCGGACGGCATCGACGAGTCTTGGAATGGTCATGACGTCCACCTTGCGAGAACGGAGTGGGTCATCCCATGGCGAAACGGTCACTGATAGTCCTCGCGGCTTTGATCGCGTCCACGAGCCTTGGCGTCGCCGACGACCGGCGCGATTGCGCGAATGTCGCGGAAGAACAACAGGCCATCGGCGCCTGCAGCCGACTGCTCAAGCGCGGCGGCGTGAGCCGGATCGAGCGCGCCACGTTGCTCAGCAACCGGGGCGCCGCCCATCTCAATGCGGGTGATTTCGATTCGGCCTTGCGCGACTTGAACCAGTCGATATCGCTCGACGAAAAATCAGCCCCGGCGCGGTACAATCGGGGCGTCGTCTACTTCTTCCAGAACGAACACGACAAGGCGGTGAGCGATCTGTCAAAGGCGCTGCGGCTGAGACCGGCGCACGCCAACAGCCATCTCTATCGCGGCCGCGCGCATCTCGCGCTCGACCAGCACGCCGAAGCGATCCGCGATTTCACGCAAGGACTCAATCTCGACCCCGACAATGCGGACTTCTATCTCTCTAGGGGCAACGCCTATTACGCGCGCGCCGACTACAATTCGGCGATCGCCGATTACAGCCAAGCGCTGCGCCTGACGCCCAACAGCGCCGTTCTCTTGAACAACCGCGCCTATAGCTATTTCAAGCTCAAGGACTACACACGCGCGCTCTCCGATATCCAGGCGGCCGTCGCGCGCGATCCCGATTACGGCTCGGCATGGGAAACGCAAGGCGAAATATTGGAGGCGACGGGCAAGCCGCAAGAAGCCGTTGCGAGCTATGAAAGGGCGCTGGCCCGGAATTCATCGCTGCAGGAGGCGCAGAAGGGTTTGGCTCGGCTGCAGGCGAAGGAGCCGCCGTCCTCCAGGACTGCCGACGAGCAAAGCTTGTCCCGGTCCGCCGACCCCCGTTCCAAGGAGGCGGAACGTACGTCCGAGGGAGCGCGCCGCGCGCCCGATGCCGCTCGCGCTCCTCGCGACTTTACGCCTGAACAGCAGGCCAACCGGGCCAAGCTCGCGGCGTTGCAAGGCGCATACAACACGCTCGGCCTCGACATCCTGAGCGAGCTCATCAAGACGCCGAAGGCCGCGCCCAATGTCGCGATCTCCTCCTATTCCATTGGCGGTGCGATGGCCATGACGCTCCACGGGGCCAGCGGCGAAACCGAACGGGAGATGCGCAGCGTTCTGCGGCATTCGCTGCCCCGAAAGGAGATTGGCGAAACCAACACCCTCGCCTTGGCGATGCTTCGGCAGTCCGCCGCAAACTCGGGAGGCGACCCGAACACGTTCCAGATTTCGATCGCAAACGGACTCGCGCTCGGGCCGACGGGAGGGCGGATTTCAACCGGTTATCGTTCCGACCTCATTGTGATGTTCGGGGCTCAGACGCTCCCCGACGCCAATCTCGATTCGATCAATGCGTGGGTTCGCGACCGGACCGCGGGCCGTATCGACGCCATTCTCGACCGGCTGGACCCCCAGTTCTCGCTCGTTCTGCTCAACGCGATCACAATGAAAGCGCGTTGGCGCGCCCCGTTCGATCCGCAGGCGACCCGCGATGCGCCATTCACGCTGGCGAGCGGCGTGAGCGTGCCGGTCAAGACCATGCGGAGCGAAGCGCAGTACGCCGTCGCCGAGCGGGATGGGCTGCGCGGCATCCGATTGCCGTACGCTAACGGCGCGGTCGCCATGCAGATCATCATTGCCGACAAGGCCGAGCGCTTTGCCGGTCGCGAGCTTGGGATCGGCGTCGGAGACCTCGATGCGCTCCTTTCGGCGTTGACGCAAGCGAAGCCGCAGCGGGTCGAATTGACGATGCCGAAGCTGCGGATTTCATCGCAGGCCGATCTGGTGGCTTCATTCCGGCGCCTCGGGATGAAGCGCGCCTTCGACAGGTCCGCCGAGTTCGACCGCATGTTGAAGGAGTCAGGCGGCGCCCTTCTCATCGACCAAATCCAGCACCGCGTCGAGATCGATGTCGACGAGGCCGGCACCGAGGCAAGCGCCGCCACCGCCGTCGCGGTTGCGCCCGGAGCGGGCCGCATCGATCGCGACAAGGAGACCGTCCGCTTCCACGTCGATCGGCCGTTCCTGTTCCTCATCACCGATATTGCGAGCGGCGCGGCGCTTTTCGTCGGCCGCGTCACCGATCCGCGGCCGGAGCGACAAGCGGCTCAAGACGCGGTGCAGGCGGGCGAAGCAGCCTCACAGCTTGCAGGTTGTCAGAGAGCCAAGAACCACCATGAGGCCGTTCGCAACTGCACCATCCTCATCGAAGGCGGAAAGCTCGGACCTGCGGATCGCGCCGGCGCCCTCAAAATCCGAAGCCTCGCCCTTATCAACCTGAACAAGCCCGAGGACGCCGTCGCCGACGCGGAGGAGGCGATGCGAATGCATCCGTCCGATCACAGGCCCTATTATCTTCGCGCCCTCGCTTATTTCACCATGGGTCATTTAGACCGCACGATCGCCGACGCCAGTCGGTCGATCAAATTGGCCGGCGGCGATCCGTCCGAGGCGGATCGGCTGATGGGCCTCCATATGGCTCATAATCTGCGCGGCGCCGTCCGCCTCAAGCAGGGGGAAATCGATCAGGCCATCGCCGATTTTTGGCAGGCTATCCAGCACAATATCAATGACGCAGGACCGATCGGCAATCTCGCCGGCGCCTATTTGCAAAAGGGCGAGGCCGATGAGGCTCTGCGCTTCTACGACATGGCCATGAAGATCAATGCGAACGATCCGGCCCTCTACTTCAATCGTGGCCGCGCCTTCGAGGCGAAGGGCGATCGCGCCAGCGCCATCGATGATTACCGGCGAGCGCTCCGGCTCAGGCCGGACCATCAGGAAAGCCGCGCGGCTCTGCGGCATCTCGGGGCCGTCCCATGATGCCATCCTAACTTGCGCGTCGGATGTGGCGGCGCGGGCGAGCGCTCCCCTAAGTAGCGCCCTAGTTAGCCAGCACATTGCGGTGGTCAACACGGTTATTGAAGCGCCAATGAGGTTGGCGTTGAGAATGATCGAAGTGGGCTCGTAAGGCGGCTTAGCAAGCGCAACAGAAGCTGCCCGCCGGATTGGGCGAAGGGCAGATATCCGAGCTCATCGAGCCACTAACGAGGCACTTACGTTGACACTCCGAGTAGACTGGTCTAGGTAGTATCCAGCCCCAGCTGATCATCGGCGAGAACCCGAGAAACGTATAAGAGGCATGTGAGAGAGGCACCGTATTACGGGAAGGGATAATGGATCCAAAGCATGCCCGCTCGCGGCTCCACAAGCTGCCGCGGATACTTGCTAAGACCTGCATCTTGCTCAACGCACGACCCGACAAATCTACGTCAGAAAATAACGGGTAGTCGGTGTGTGGGGAAGAGACCGTCGCGCGCTAATGATCAGAATGCTCAATGAACTCTGGGCTCTGCATCCTCTGCATAGCTTGACGCGGTTTGGCGAATGTCAGCAAGAGCATACCGAGCAATCGTTATGACCGGCTTCGTAATTTCGGTCATCGAGCGCCAGAGTGTGTTCGGTGACCTTTGCCGTGCATATCCGGCGATTTCTTTGCTGCGCCGTATACGTGAATATTAGCACCGAAACGGCTATCCCTAACTGGAGAACAAGATGGAGCGGAATCCAGTGCTCGTCTGCGAGGATGTGCACCGATGGTTCGGCGGCATCCAAGCGTTGAAGGGAGTCTCTATCAGCGTAAGTCAGAAAGAGATTTTTGGGCTTGTCGGACCCAACGGCTCCGGCAAGACCACATTAATTAATGGCATCACCGGATTCTACCCGCCCCAACAGGGCCGCATCCTGTTTGAGGGGCAGCCAATTCAATCCCTCAAGCCGCACCAGATCGCTCGCAGCGGTATCGCACGCACCTTTCAAAACGTAGCGCTGTTTCGCGGCATGAGCGTTCTCGACAATATCCTGCTGGGCCGACACATCTACATGCGGCCAGGGGTACTGAAGGCAGCGTTTTATTGGTGGTGGGCGCGGCGCGAGGAGATGGCGCATCTCAGAAAAGTCGAGCAGATCATTGATCTACTGCAGCTGGAAAGCGTGCGCGATGAGCTAGCGGAAGTCATTCCACTTGGTTTGAAGAAGCGGGTTGAGCTCGCGCGCGCATTGGCTGCGGAGCCGCGTTTCTTGGTGCTGGACGAGCCGATGGCCGGGATGAACCAAGAGGAGAAAGAGTACATGGTCCGGTTCATACTGGACGCTCACGAAGCGCTTAATCTTACTATCCTATTAATTGAACATCACATGGATGTGGTGACGGCGCTTTGCAACCGTCTGGTCGTCCTTAACAACGGCGAGAAAATCGCCGAGGGTCCGACTCGCGCGACCATCAATGATCCTGCCGTGGTGGTGGCCTATATCGGGAAGGCTCAGTGATGCAGCTTGCTAGGGCTACCCAGACGGCAGCGCTGGAAGCGCTCCATCCGCACTGGAAGCGCGACGACAACCTGATCCGTCTTCTCGCGCACAACGCCCAGTGCAACGGGCGGGACGTTGCAATCCGGGAGCGGGACCAAGGGATCTGGCAGTGCTATGCCTGGACCAATTATCTGGAACGCGTCCTGTCCGTCGCTGCGGGATTGGAACAATTCGGTCTTCGGCCGGAGGAGAACGTCCTTGTAATCGGCGATAATCGGTCAGCACTTTACGTTGGTATGTTAGCAGCCATGACTCTTCGGGCTGTACCATCCCCGGCCTATCCGACCATGACGCCGACCGAGATAGGGGCCCAAGTTCGGCGGGAGAGCGTCCGTTTTGCCATTGCGGCGGATCAAGAGCAAGTTGATAAGCTCTGTTACATCCGCGACCAGGACGGGGGCATCGAAACCATTCTCTATGACGACGCTCGCGGCCTTGCCGGTCATGAGCCGGACGGTGTCGTCTCATTCGAGAACATAATGCGTTGCGGTGTTGAGCGGCTACGCACCGAGCCTTGTCTGCGCGATGACTTGCTGGGTCGGGCTAACGTGCGCGACGTTGCTGTTTTGCTGCACTCCTCCGGAACTACCGGCTCGCCAAAGGGAATCCCGCTCAAACATGGCCATTTGTTAGCTGGGGTTCGTAGCGCGGCCGGCGCCGGCTTCTTCCGTGAAGGCGAAGTGCACATGGCCTATCTACCGATCGCTTGGGCCGGCGACTTTTGTATATCGGTCGCTGCGGCGATAGCTCTGCGGTTCTGCATCAATATCCCGGAGGGGCCAGAGACCGCCTTGCATGATTTGCGCGAAATCGGTCCTACCTTGTACTTCAGCTCGCCACAAGGGTGGTCGAACATGCTCACCCGCATCCAAGTAGGTATGGCGGAGAGTAGCCGATTCAAACGGGCTCTATATAACCACTTCATACCATACGCGATGGAGCTGGAGCGGCAACGCTTGCAAGGGCGCCAGTTGTCTCTGCCGCAACGGCTATGGCGTGGTATCGGTGAGATATTGATGTTTGATCCTATCAAAGACCAGCTGGGGCTGTCGCGGGTGGAGCGACCTTACACCGGCGGCGAAGCTATCGGCGAAGATGTATTTCTGTTCTTCCGTGCGCTCGGCCTGGATCTTAGGCAAGCGTACGGTCAGACTGAGAGTAGCTATGTCGCGGCACATGCTCCCGGAGAGGCTAAACTTCATACTATGGGAAGGCCGTTTCCGGGCATGGCAATCCAGATCGACCCATATGGCGAAATCCTCGTGCGTGGCGACAACGTCTTCGACGGCTACTACAACAATCCTGACGAAACCGCTAAGGCGCTGCGCGATGGCTGGCTGCACACCGGAGACGCGGGCTATTTGGAGGACGACGGTCAGCTCGTTGTGCTCGGCCGAATTTCTGAATTGGTGCATACCGCCGCCGGCCAACGCTTTATTCCCACCTATATAGAGAATCGCCTGAAGTTCAGTCAGTACATCAAAGATGTCTGCGTCCTGGGGCAGGGCCAGGATTATCTGACAGCCATGGTCGCAATCGACTTTGAGGCGGTCGGCCACTGGGCGGAGGAGCACGGCGTCGCCTATACCTCCTTCTCCGAATTGGCTCAGAACCCGGAAGTATATGAATTAATCGCCGGCATCATTGCGCGCACCAACATGGTGCTGCCAAGACCGCTGCGAATACGCCGTTTCGTAAACTTGCATAAGGAATTCGATGCAGATGACGGGGAGGTTACGCGCACTCGCAAGCTGCGGCGCAATGTGATCGACAAGAACTATCAGCCGATCATCGCTGCCTTCTATCAGGGACTTGGCAACGTGGAGTTCGATGCGCGTATCACCTACGAGAACGGCGAGACGGGTGTGCTCCGGCGCAATTTGGTGATCCGCGACCTGCCTACCGATAAGGACGCATAACAATAATGCTCTATTTCCTCGAGCTGTTCGTGAACGGCGCTTTGACCGGTCTGATGTACAGCTTGGTCGCGCTCGGCATCGTACTCATTTACAAGTCGTCCGGCGTTCCGAACCTCGCGCAGGGCGCCATGGTGATGCTCGCAGCCTATACCTGCTGGGCGCTTGTTGAGGGGATGGGCCTGCCAGTATATCTCGGTCTTGTGGTCGGGGCGGCTTTGATGCTCGCCTTTGGATTGGCGACCGAGCGGCTGCTTTTGCGCAAAATGGTTGGGCAGCCGATGATCATGATCGTTATGCTTACGTTGGGCCTCGATATTCTGCTCCGTGGCGTCGCCCCCGGCATTCTTGATCCAAATCCCAAATCACTGGAGCTCGGAATTCCGCTCGAGCCGATCATCGTCGGCGATATTTTCATCAATCGATCTTATTTGGTCGGCGGAGCAATCGCATTGCTATTGATTGGTCTATCCCTACTATTTTTTCGCACACGGATGGGCACGAAACTGCGCGCTGTATCAGACAACCATGTATCGAGCTGGGCCGTAGGCATTTCGGTTGAGCGCGCAATCGGTGTGTCATGGGCCTTGGCTGGTTTTGCCGCATTTGCTGCGGGTGTATTATGGAGTCCGGTACAGGGAGTCGGCTGGACCCTCTCAACTTTGCTGTTTCCGGCTATCGCTGTCGTTATCCTGGGTGGCCTGGATAGCGTTCTTGGCGTCCTGATCGGCGGACTCATCGTAGGTATCCTCGGCAGCATTATCCCCGGATATATCGACTCATTGGTGGGCGGCCCGACCCGTGATGTCGTTACATCTCTGGTGATCCTGCTCGTTGTCACAATCCGTCCGTCCGGCATGTTCGGCCGTGAAGCGATTGAGAGGGTCTGAGGCGTGTTCTACAGACTCACCGGCGTCCACCATACCAGCTACGAACAAGCTCGCCAGATCTGGCCGTTGCCGGCTGACCGTTGGCAGGTTGGCATCGCGCTAGCGCTCCTGGTCGCCGCGCCGTTCTATCTCTCGAATTTGTACCTGCTGAGCTATTTGCTGCCATGGCTGATTTGGGCGACGGCGGCGCTGGTGCTGACCCTGCTTATGGGCGTGGCTGGTCAAGTCCACTTTGGCTTTGCTGCGGTGATGGCGATCGGCGCCTATACGAGCATCCATCTCACCCGGGCAGGTGTGCGATTCGAATTGGCGCTGTTAGGCGCTGGCCTCTTAGCTGGCTTGATCGGCTCGATATTTGGTGCAGCCGCTTTGCGTGTGAAGGGCCTTTACCTGGTCATGGCTACACTCGCAATGCAGTATTTGGTGGGATGGGTCACCGTCAACGTGCCTGCCGTCAGTGGCGGGGCGCAGGCGACCTTGATCGCGCCGGCGGTGGACTTCTTGTTCGTGCCGCTGCGCTCGGAGTTCGGCCGCTACTATGTGGCCCTGCTGTGGGCGACATGCATGACGCTGTTCGTGCTCAACGTTAAGCGCAGCAGTTTCGGCCGGGCTCTCGTTGCGCTGCGTGACAAGGACTTTGCCGCCCAGGTCTTGGGAGTTGATATATTTCGCTACAAGTTGCTGGCATTTTGGACCACTTCGTTTCTCGGCGGAGTCACGGGTGCGATCTTGGTGTTTTGCTACTATCAAGCCGTGACGCCCGAACAATTCAGCTTCGATGTTTCAATTCAACTCGTCGCGATGGTGCTAGTTGGCGGACTTGGTAGCGTGGTTGGCGCCTATCTTGGCGCCGCATTTGTCTTGCTCGTCCCAATAGTACTGACCAACTTGGCGGCGGCGCTCGGTGCGGGCGGCTGGCTGCCGCTGTCGACCAGCCTGCTGTCCCATATCCCGCTGATGGTATACGGCCTTCTGATCATCGGCTTTTTGCTGTTTGAGCCGCTGGGGCTGGCCAAGATCTACGACGATGCGCGCAAGTACTTTCTCGTGTGGCCGTTCCGGCGCAGAATATGAACAAACGATAGGGAGGAGTCTGAGATGAGTCGTTTGTTAAAGATGCTCTTGCTAGCAATCATCCCGCTTGCAGCGGGATTCCCCGAAGCCAAAGCCCAGAAGGAACAAATTACTTTCGCCTCATTGCAAGACCTAACCAAGGTTTATACGTTTTTAATGATTGAAGCTGCTCAAGGGCAACAGGACTACATCGCCCTTTTGAATGCAAAGGGCGGCATCGCAGGCCTTCCAGTTCAACTCATCGTGCGAGATCACGGTAACGAGCCGCAACGGGGCATAGAAGCCTACAACCGTGCTGCAGGCGAGGGTGCAGTACTGGTGAATATTGCATCATCGCCAGTATCGGGAGCTCTCGTAACGCGTGTCGAGCAGGACAAACTACCGATGATGACGATGTCCGTCGGTCGGCCCGAAGCTAGTGACGGTACTGCCTTTCACTATAGCTTTCCGGCCGGCCCGACCCACTGGTCGCAGATGGCGATCCTGATTAAGTATCTCCGTCAGAAGGACGGAGATCTCAAAGGAAAAACGATTGCCGCTGCCCACATCGATCATCCTGGCGGCCGCGCGTTGATTTCCATGATAAAGAGGCTCGCCGAGGTCGAGGGGTACAAGTTTCAACCATTTGCTTATCCTAGTCCAGGCACCGAGCAGTCGGCGGTTTGGTCCGAGCTTCGCCGCGTGAGACCTGATTACGTCATATTAGCGGGGGCGGGACCAGGACAGGCGGTGTCTATCCGCGAGGCGGTACGAAACGGTATCGCTCCCAGCAAACTCTTGTCCGTTCCGTGGCTCGCTGAGGCGGATATGGAGGCGGTCGGCACACAGCTGGCCAAAGGCATCAAGCGCGTTGAATTAGCTGCGCCCGGCAAAGACCATCCGATCATTAAGGAAATCGTTGAGAAGGTGGTGCAACCGGGGAAGGGCGCGGGAGATTCCAAAAATGT
>WBZR01002841.1_pt1 | contig 16953 bp, 13 predicted proteins | sample 5204231 | NCBI WGS metagenome assembly WBZR01 (sample SAMN12412403, study PRJNA552823) | activated sludge metagenome | isolation source: activated sludge from anammox sidestream of wastewater treatment plant... | place: USA: Virginia | collected 2017-08 | reverse complement strand
GCCGCGCCGAAAAGCTGCTTCGCGCGATCGATGGCGAGCTGCTCTGCGATGTCGACGTATTCGCAACCCCCGTAGTAGCGCTTGCCCGGATACCCTTCCGCGTACTTGTTCGTCAGCACCGACCCCTGCGCCTCGAGGACGCGCGGGCTCGCATAGTTTTCCGAGGCGATCAGCTCGATGTGCTCTTCCTGTCGGCGGCGCTCGTTCTCGATCGCAGCGGCGAGTTCGGGATCGAAATTCGCGATGACCATGGAGGTCCGGAACATGGGCAGGTGCTTTCGGTGCAGCGGGAACCCCGGGGAATATGCGATTCTACCCGAACACCGATACGCGCGGGGGGCCTCGCCTCAGCCCTCCCCTGCCAGGCCCTCGATCACGTTGTTCCAGGCCGCGGCAAGATTCGCGCGATTGTAGCCGCCGCCGCCGAGCGCGAGCACTCGGCCATGCCCGAGGCGGTCCGCCAGTCCGGCGAGATCGCGCGCGGCGCGGCCGTGCGCGGCCGGCGTGAAGCAAAGGTGCGTGATCGGATCGCCGGCGATGCTGTCGGCGCCACACTGCAGGATGATGAACTCAGGTCTTGCGGCTGCGACGAAAGCGAGCACCTGCGACCAGACTGCGTCGAAGGTCGCATCGTCCGCGCCCGCGGGAACCGGAATATTGAGCTTGGTGCCGACTGCCGCGCCCTTGCCGACTTCGCTGGCGGCGCCAGTGCCCGGATAGAGCGTGCGGCCGTCCTCGTGAATGTCCGCAACGATCACCTGTGGATCGGCCTCGAACGCATAGAAGACACCATCGCCATGGTGCGCATCGATGTCGACGTACGCGATGCGACCGAGGCCGTGTTCCCTGCGCAGCACCTCGATTGCGACTCCGATGTCGTTGAAGACGCAGAAGCCCGCCGCATGATCGCGTGCGGCATGGTGCAGGCCGGCAATCGGCACGAACGCGCGACTCGCGGTGCCCGCCATCAGCGCGCGCGCAGCGACGAGCGTCGCGCCGACGACGCTGGCTGAAGCCTCGTAGACCCCGCGAAACGCAGGCGTATCGCCGCCATCGAGGCAGCCCTGACCCGAGGCCGAACGCTCGCGCACGAAATCGACGTAGAGCGGCGCGTGGAACAGGAGGAGCTCGTCCGCTTGCGCTGGCACCGGCGGCGCGACACGCACCCGGCCATCGAAGCCACGCGCCTCGAACTGCCGTGCGAAAGCCTCATGGCGATCGACGCCGAACGGGTGACCCTCCGGGAACCCATATCGGGCGATGGATTCGCCCATGACGACGAGCACCGATGCCACGGCGGCGAAGCCTAGCACAGGGCCGCGCGTCTACCCCATAATGCGCGCCGCTCCACCCCACCCGACCGGATTTCATGGCGCAGTACATCTACACGATGAATCGCGTCTCGAAGGTCGTGCCGCCCAAGCGCACGATCCTGCGGGACATCAGTCTCTCCTTCTTCCCGGGCGCCAAGATCGGCGTGCTGGGCCTGAACGGCGCGGGCAAGTCGACGCTGCTCAGGATCATGGGCGGCATCGACACGAACTTCGAAGGCGAGGCCCGGCCGCAACCGGGCATCAAGGTGGGCTACCTGCCGCAGGAGCCGCAGCTCGACGCCTCGAAAACGGTGCGTGAGGAAGCCGTGCTGGGCCTCGGCGAAGCGTTCGCCCAGCTCACGCGCTTCAATGAAATCAGCGAGCAGTTCGCCGAGCCGATGTCGGACGATGAAATGACGGCGCTGCTCGCCGAGCAGGCGAAGCTGCAGGATGCCATCGACTCCGCGGGCGGCTGGGAGATCGAGCGCAAGCTCGAGATCGCCGCCGACGCGTTGCGCCTGCCGCCGTGGGACGCACGGATCGACAAGCTCTCCGGCGGCGAGAAGCGCCGCGTGGCGCTGTGCAAGCTGCTGCTGTCCGCACCCGACATGCTGCTGCTCGACGAGCCGACGAACCACCTCGACGCCGAATCGATCGCCTGGCTCGAGCGCTACCTCGAGGAGTATCCGAGCACCGTCATTGCGGTGACCCACGACCGTTACTTCCTCGACAACGTGGCGCAGTGGATCCTCGAGCTCGACCGCGGCCACGGCATTCCGTGGCAAGGCAACTATTCTTCCTGGCTCGAGCAGAAGGAGAAGCGGCTCGCGCTCGAGGAGCGCGAACGCGAGGCGCTGCGCAAGACGCTCGCGCATGAGCTCGAGTGGGTACGCCAGAACCCGAAGGCGCGCCAGGCGAAGAGCAAGGCCCGCCTCGCGCGCTACGAGGAGCTCGCATCGAAGGAATTCCAGGAGCGCAACGAGACGAACGAGATCTACATCCCGCCCGGCGAGCGGCTCGGCGATCTCGTGATCGAGGCGAAGAACCTCCGCAAGGCCTACGGCGATCGGCTGCTGATCGACAATCTGTCCTTCAGCCTGCCGAAAGGCGGCATCGTCGGCATCATCGGTCCGAACGGCGCCGGCAAGACCACGCTCTTTCGCATGCTGACGGGCGGCGAGGCACCGGATGCGGGCGAGATCCGCCTCGGGCCCTCGGTGAAGCTCGCCTACGTCGACCAGTCGCGGCACTCGCTCGACGACCGGAAGAGCGTGTTCGACGAAATCTCGGGTGGCCAGGACATCATTCGCGTCGGCAATTACGAGACTGCCGCGCGCGGCTACGTGGGGCGCTTCAATTTCCGCGGTACGCAGCAGCAGCAGCTGATCGGCGAGCTATCGGGTGGCGAGCGCAACCGCGTGCACCTCGCGAAAGTGCTGCGCTCGGGCGGCAACGTGCTGCTCCTCGACGAGCCGACCAACGATCTCGACATCGAGACCCTGCGCGCGCTCGAGGAAGCGCTGCTGAATTTCCCCGGCTGCGCAGTCGTCATTTCGCACGACCGCTGGTTCCTCGACCGCATCGCGACGCACATCCTCGCGTTCGAGGGTGACTCGCAGGTCGTGTACTTCGAAGGCAACTATCAGGAATACGTCGAGGACTTCAAGCGCCGCAAGGGCGCCGAGGCCGCGCAGCCGCACCGCATCCGCTACAAGCCGCTGACGCGCTGACGCGGCGCGGGCGGCGGGCGGCGGGCGGCGGGCGGCGGGCGGCGGGCGGCGGGCGGCGGGCGGCGGGCGGCGGGCGGCGGGCGGCGGGCAGGACCGCTGGTCGGTGCGGTGAGTTCCCTCCGCGTTGCAGTCATTTTCGCGATCTTGCCGTGCGGCATCCCGACCCGGCGACAAAGGAGACCCTCGCCCACCTCGGGCAATTCGCGCCGCAGCCACGCATTGCGGTTCAGGCCAGTTTTGCCCTCCGATCGCCCGATGTCGCATCTGCCAATGCAGCCACGCGGGGCCGCAGGCTCCTCAATGCACCCGTCCACTTGCCCAGTTCGTCCAGCATCTGCTGCGCGGAGTGGTCGATCAGTTCGTTGGATACGAAGGCCCCCTGGCCGTCCAGCGTCTCGGCCACCATCGGCACCATGACCCCTTCGACCATCGGCATCATCTTCAATGTAGTGACCAGCTGCTTGGCCACCTGCACTGCGCGCAAGCCACCCGATACGCCGCCGTAGCTGACGAAGCCGCAAGCCTTGTAGTTCCACTCGCGATAGACATAGTTCAGCGCGTTCACGAAAGACGGCGGCGGGTTGTAGTTGTACTCCGGCGTCACGAAGACGTATGCATCGGCCGCGGCCACGCTCGCCGACCAGGCCTTGGTGTGGGCGTGCTCGTACTGCTGCATGGCAGGGTGTCGGGGCTCGTCGTAGACCGGCAAGCCGAAGTCCTTCAGGTCCACGAGGCGCGCGTCGAAGTGACCGTGGCGCCGGCTGAAGTCATGAAACCAGTGTGCCACGGCGGGACCGACGCGACCCGGGCGGGTGCTGGCAATGACGATATGCAGTTGTGGCTTCAATTCATCGCTCCTTCAATGCTGGCGGGTGTGGGTGTTCGGCATCCGGCCGAAGCGGCCGGCGTTGAAATCGGTGATGGCCTCGCGGATCTCCTCTTCGGTGTTCATCACGAACGGGCCGTGGCCGACGATCGGTTCATCGATCGGCGCGCCGCTGAGCAGCAGTACGGTGACATCGTTGTTCGCCTCGAGCAGCACGTCGCTGCCGGTGCGCTCGAGCAGCACCATCTGCGCTTCACGCGCGATCTCGCTGCCGTTGACTTCAACCGTGCCGTGCAGCACGACGAGCGCCGTGGTGTGACCTTCGGGCACCTGGAAGCGCGCGGCATGCCCCTGCCCGAGGCGCACATCCCAGACATTCAGGGAGGTGAAGGTGCGTGCCGGCCCGACATGACCGTCGTACTCGCCTGCAATCACGCGCACCCTGCCGCCACCTGCGGGCAAGGCCACCGACGGAATGTCGGTATCGAGCAGAGTCTGATAGGCCGGTGGGACCATCTTGTCGCGCGCCGGCAGGTTGACCCACAGTTGCACCATTTCCAGCGTACCGCCTGTGCGGGTGAAGTCCTTCGAATGAAATTCCTCATGCAGGATCCCGGACGCCGCGGTCATCCACTGCACATCACCGGGCCCGATCCTGCCGCCCGCTCCCGTGGAATCACGATGCTCGACCTCGCCCTCGTACACGATGGTGACGGTCTCGAAGCCGCGGTGCGGGTGCTCACCGACACCACGTGGCCGGTCAGCCGGCTCGAACTTCATCGGCCCGGCGTAATCGAGCAGCAGGAACGGGCTCAGGTGCGCACCGTGGCTCTGATAGGAAAACATGGAGCGGACCGGGAAACCGTCGCCCACCCAGTGCGGCCGGGGGGCGCTGTAGGTACCGAGGACTTTCTTCATGGCAATCTCCTTTGACAGACACACTATCTTCATGACGATCAACCCGGTAGATGGCATTTCATGGCATCATCGTCCTGATATTGGAACGATGGTGAGAGTGCCGTGCAGGACCTCAATGACCTTGCCTGGTTTGTGCGGGTGGTCGAGCATCAGGGATTCGCGCCAGCGGGACGTGCGCTCGGGATCCCCAAGTCGAAGCTGAGCCGACGCATCGGCTTGCTCGAAGAGCGTCTGGGCGTACGCCTGATCCAGCGTTCCACGCGGCGCTTTTCGGTCACCGAAATCGGCCAGATCTACCTGGGTCATTGCAGGGCGATGCTGGTCGAGGCGGAGGCCGCGCAGGAGGCCATCGACCGTACACGCTCCGAACCGTGCGGCATCGTCCGCGTGACCTGCCCGATCACGCTGCTCGATACCGGCATCGGCACCATGCTGGCCGATTACATGATCGGGAACCGCGCCGTCACCGTGCACCTGGAGGCTACCAACCGCCGCGTCGACGTGATCAATGAGGGAGTCGATGTGGCCATCCGTGCGCGCACACCACCGCTGGAAGACAGCGATCTCGTGTTGCGGGTGCTGGCCGAGCGCACTTCCTGCCTCGTGGGCAGTCCGGTCTTGCTCGCCGGCCGCACCCTGCCGCTGATGCCGGCCGACCTGTCATTGCTCCCCAGCGTGGACCTGGGCCCGCCGCGGCCGCAGTACGTCTGGGCCCTGCGGGGCCCGGACGGTGCGGCGGTTTCGATCCCGCACGAGCCGAGACTCGTCACCGACAACATGCTCGCGCTGCGTGCGGCGGCGGTGCGCGGCGTGGGTATTGCGCAGTTGCCGACCATGATGGTGGTCGACGAACTGAAGCACGGCAGTCTCGTCAGGATCGTGCCCGACTGGGCCCCCCGCAGTGTCATCGTGCACGCCGTGTTTCCATCGAGGCGGGGGCTGCTCCCTTCGGTGCGCAGTCTGCTCGACTACCTCACCACCCGCTTCGCAAGCCTGGACAAGGATTGATCACTACGGCGGCCGCAGCCCACCGCCACCCTGCTCGCGGCCTGCGGCGCTGCCGCGTATCATTCCGCGATGTCAACGATCACGCTCGACGGCCGCTCCCTCACCCTCCAGATTCTCGCCAACGACGCCCGCAAGGCGCAGCCGTTCGTCCTCGCGCCCGATGCGCGCGTGCGGCTGGGTGAGTCCGCACGGCAGGTTGCCAGCGCCGCGCAAGGCGAAGCCGCCGTATACGGCATCAACACCGGCTTCGGCGCCTTCGCGAATCGACGCATCGAGCGCGGCGCGGTTGCCCAGCTGCAAGTCAATCTCGTGCGCAGCCATGCCTGCGGCGTCGGCGAGCCGCTGCCCGAGTGCGTCGTGCGCCGCATGCTGATCCTCAAAGCGAACAGCCTCGCGACCGGGTATTCCGGTGTGCGCCCGGAAGTGATCGATGCAATCCTGGCGCTGGTCGACAGGAAGGTCATTCCGGTCGTGCCGAGCCTCGGTTCGGTGGGCGCCTCGGGCGATCTGGCCCCGCTCGCGCACCTTGCGCTCGCGCTGATCGGCGAAGGCGAGGCACACCATCGCGGCCGCACGCTGAGCGGCGTCGATGTGCTGCACGCCGCCGGCATCGAGCCTCTCGTACTCGAAGCGAAGGAGGGTCTCGCGATCCTGAACGGGACACAGCTCTCCTGCGCGCTGGCGATCGAGGGGCTCTTCGCCGTGCAGAACCTGCTCGCTTCATCGATTGCGGCAGGCGCCCTCACGGTCGAGGCACTCGCGGGCAGTCACGCGCCTTTCGACGCCCGCATCCACGACGCGCGCGGCCTGCCGGGACAGATCGAAGTTGCGCACCGCTTTCGCACCTGGCTCGCCGACAGCGAGATCCACCGCAGTCATGCCGACTGCGACCGTGTGCAGGACCCGTACGCGGTGCGTTGCATGCCGCAGGTACTCGGCGCGTGTGCCGACACGCTCGCGCACGCCCGCTCGGTACTCGAGCGCGAGGCGAACGCCGCCACCGACAATCCGCTCGTGTTCGGCGCCGATATCCTCTCGGGCGGCAATTTCCACGCCGCGCCGCTCGGCTATGTCGCGGACTTCATGGCGATCGCGGCAGCGGACGCCGTGTCGATGTCGGAGCGGCGTATCGACCTCCTCGATCGCCGCGTGAATCCGCGCCTCACGATGTTCATGGCGGATCATCCCGGGCTCGAATCGGGTTTCATGATCGCGCACGTCTCCGCCGCCGCGCTCGCGTCGAGCGTGAAGACACTCGCGCACCCGGCGTCGGTCGATTCGATTCCGACCTCGGCGGGTCAGGAAGATCACGTCAGCATGGCGCCCTGGGCCGGCGAGAAGCTGCTCACGATCTGCGAGCGCGCGGCCGCGGTGCTCGCGATCGAGTTCCTCGCCGCCGCGCATGCGATCGACGTGATGCGTCCGCTGCACACGAGCGGCAAGCTCGAGGCCCTGCACGCTCGCATCCGCGAGCGCGTGCCGTTCCGCCGCGAGGACCACCGCCTCGACCGCGACATCGCCGCGGTCAGCGAGCTCGTACGCAGCGGCGCGCTCGCCGCCTGAGCAGAGCCCGGCTGCGATCAGCCCACCCACACCCGCGCGTTCCGGAATAGCCGCATCCAGCCGCTTACGTCACCCGCATCGTCCGGGCGCCAGGAATTCTGCACGTAGCGGAACGACCGCTCCGGATGCGGCATCGTGAGCGTCACGCGGCCGTCGGTGCTCGTCACCGCCGCAATGCCGCGTGGCGAGCCGTTCGGGTTGGCAGGGTAACGCGACGCGACGGCGCCGTGGTTGTCGACGTAATGAAATGCGGTCAGGCCGGCAGCAGCGAAGTTGCTCTCGGCTTCGGCCGATGCGAACTCCGCGCGCCCTTCGCCGTGCGACACGGCCACGGGCAGACGCGACCCCGCCATACCCGCCAGCAGCACCGAGGGTGACGGTACGATTTCGACGAGCGAGAAGCGCCCTTCGAACTGCTCGCTGCGGTTCCTGATGAAGCGCGGCCAGTGTTCGGCGCCCGGGACGAGTGCCTTGAGCGCGGAGAGCATCTGGCAGCCGTTGCAGACGCCGAGCGTGAAGGTGTCCGGCCGCGTGAAATACGCCGTGAACTCATCTCGCATGCGGGAGTGGAAGAGGATCGACTTCGCCCAGCCTTCACCCGCGCCGAGCACATCACCATAGGAGAAACCCCCGCAGGCAATGAGCCCGCGGAATTCCCCGAGCGTGCGCGCGCCGCTCAACAGGTCGGTCATGTGCACGTCGTGTGGCTCGAAGCCGGCCCGGTCGAGCGCCGCGGCCATTTCGACTTCGCTGTTCACCCCCTGCTCGCGCAGCACCGCGACGCGCGGACGCGCACCGTGCGCAATGTGCGGCGCCGCGACGTCATCGTCGGGGTTGAAAGTGAGCGCCACCGTGAGCCCCGGGTCGGCGTCGTCGCAGCTCGCGGCGAACTCCTCCTCCGCGCACGCGGGCTCATCGCGCAGCCGGCGCATCTCGAAGGAGGTCCGTGACCACGCTTCCCGCAGCTCGCGCCATGCGAGATCGAGCCTCGCGCTACCCACATCGATGCGTACCCGCATGTCGGCCGCTGGTGCACCGATCTCGCGCACACAGTGCTCGAGGCCGTGCAGGCGCCATGTGACACGCAGCGCTTCGAGCGCCGCGGCACGCACCTGCAGCACCACGCCCGGCTCTTCGGCGAAAAGTTGCTCGACGGCCGTACCGTCCTGCCCGGGCAGGCTCACGTCGAGGCCGCAGTGACCCGCGAACGCCATCTCGGCAAGCGTTGCGAAGAGGCCGCCGTCCGACACATCGTGGTACGCGAGCACGTGGCCGGCGTCCCGCAGAGTGCACAGGGCAGCCGCGAAACTCACGAGGCGCGCGGGCTTGTCGAGATCCGGGCATTCGTCACCCAGCTCGCCGTGAACTTGCGCGAAGACCGATCCGCCGAGCCGGTGGCGCAGCCCATTGAGCGAGACGTGCAGCAGTCGCGTCGCACCGGCGTCGGTGCGAAGTTGCGGCGTCCAGGTGCGCCGCGCGTCCTGCACCGGCGCGAATGCCGACACGATCAGCGAGACAGGCGCGACGACGCTGTGGTCGGCGCCTGACGCCGGGTCATGCCATGCCGTCCTCATCGACAGCGAATCCTTGCCGACGGGGATCGCGATGCCGAGCGCGGGGCAGAGCTCTTCGCCCACTGCGTGCACGGTGGCGTAAAGCGCCGCATCTTCGCCCGGCTCGCCGCACGCCGCCATCCAGTTCGCCGAGAGGCGAATGTCCCGAAGCGCCGCGATGTCCGCCGCCAGGATATTGAGCACCGCCTCGCAGACCGCGAGGCGCCCGGAGGCCGGCGCATCGAGCACCGCCACGGGTGTGCGTTCGCCCATCGCCATCGCCTCGCCCGCGTATCCCTCGTAGTCCGCGAGCGTCACCGCGACATCGGCAACCGGCACCTGCCAGGGCCCGACCAACTGGTCGCGGCTCACGAGGCCACCGACCGTACGATCACCGATCGAGATGAGGAAGGTCTTGTCCGCCACCGCCGGGAACTGCAATACGCGCAGTGCCGCCTCGCGCAGCGCGGTTGCGTTCGTGATCTGCGCCGCCCCTGCGAGTGGCGCACGCGTCGGCGCGAGCGAGCGCACGTTGCGCAGCATCCGCGGCGGCTTGCCGAGCAGCACCTCGATCGGCATATCGACCACGTTCACCCCGGTGAGCCGATCGTGCACGATGAGTTGCCCGCTGTCGTCGATGTCGCCGATCACTGCGTACGGCGTGCGCTCGCGCGCGCACAGTGCCTCGAAGAGCGCGAGATCGTGCGGCGCGATCGTCAGCACGTAGCGCTCCTGCGCTTCGTTGCACCAGACCTCCATCGGCGTCATGCCGGGTTCGTCGCTCGGCACGTCGCGCAGTTCGATGCGCGCGCCGCGCCCGCTGTGCGCGACCACCTCGGGGACCGCGTTCGACAGACCGCCCGCGCCGACGTCGTGGATGAGGAGAATCGGGTTGGCATCGCCGAGCGCCCAGCAGCGGTCGATCACTTCCTGCGCGCGCCGCTGCATCTCCGGGTTGCCCCGCTGCACGGAGGCGAAATCGAGTGCTTCACTCGTCGTGCCGCTGCCGACCGAGGAGGCCGCGCCGCCGCCGAGGCCGATCAGCATCGCCGGGCCACCGAGCACCACGATCTTCGCACCGACCGGCACTTCGCCCTTCTGCACATGCATGCGACGCACGTTGCCGACGCCGCCGGCGATCATGATCGGCTTGTGGTAGCCGCGTACGCGCTGCGGCGGATCGCCGGCGGCGCGCAGTTCGAAGTTGCGGAAGTAGCCGCATATGTTCGGGCGCCCGAATTCGTTGTTGAATGCCGCCGCGCCGATCGGACCTTCGATCATGATGTCGAGCGCCGAGGCGATCCGGTCGGGCTTGCCAAAGGGCGTTTCCCAGGGCTGCGGCAGGCGGGGTATGCGCAAGTGCGACACCGAGAATCCAGCGAGCCCTGCCTTCGGCTTCGCACCGAGCCCGGTCGCACCCTCGTCGCGGATTTCTCCACCTGCTCCGGTTGCTGCGCCCGGGAACGGCGAAATGGCCGTGGGATGGTTGTGCGTCTCGACTTTCATCAGGATGTCGATCGGCTCGACGCTGCGCTGGTAGGCGCCGCCACGCGGATCGGCAAACCAGCGCGCGCCCACCGTGCCCTCGATCACGGAGGCATTGTCGCGATACGCCGAGAGCACACCGCGCGGGCTGCGCGCGTGCGTATTGCGGATCATCGCGAAGAGCGACTTCGGTGCGGGCGCGCCGTCGATGATCCAGTCGGCATTGAAGATCTTGTGGCGGCAATGCTCCGAGTTCGCCTGTGCGAACATCATCAGTTCGACATCGGTCGCATCGCGCCCGAGGCGCTCGAAGGCTGCAACGAGATAGTCGATCTCGTCATCCGACAGCGCCAGCGCGAGCTCCCGGTTCGCGCGTGCGAGCGCGGCCCGGCCGCCGGCGCGCGGCACGGTGCGCAGCTGCCCCGGTGCCGCGCGGACGAACAGCGCCTCGAGATCCGCGGCTGCGAAGAACGCCGCCTCGGTCATCCGGTCGTGGAGCGGCGTGGCGAGCCGCTCGAGTGTGACTGTATCGAGCGCCTCGACACCCGCGATCCGGTACTCGATCGCCCGCTCGATCCGGCGCACGGCGGCGAGCCCGCACACCCGCGCGATGTCGGTGGCCTTGCTGGCCCACGGCGAGACGGTGCCCGGCCGGGGCGCAACGACCACGACGCGACCACCCGACACCGGCTCGCCCGTCAATGGCGCCCGCGGTCCGTAGGTCAGGAGCGTTGCGAGCAGGTCGCGCTCGGAAGGCACGAGTTCCCGGGCAACGTCGACGAGGTGGATGAAGCGCGCGTCGAGCGCGCACACGCCAGCCTCGAGCGCGCGCAGGCGTTCGAGCAGCTTCGTGAGTCGAAACGGGGAGAGTGCGGGAGCGCCCTTGAGTACCAGCATCGTGCGAGCGACTACTTTCGCGGTCCCTCGCTGCCCGGGGGCGGTGAATAAATGGGGCCGGGAAACTGCGTGACATTTCCGCCCTCGAGGGCCGTGATCTTGCTGACGCCCTGCTTCCTCACCTCATCGATCCGCAGAACCGAATGCAGCGGCAACCAGCTGCGCTTGACCCCCTCGAACTCGCCCTTCACCCGCTCTTCGGAGGGGTCGAGCACGACGGAGCTGCGTTCGCCGAACACCAGTTCCTCTATCTCTATGAATCCAAACAGGTTTCCATGATGCACCTTGCGGGCGTACACCTCGTAGACCTTGCCCTGATTCACGAACATGACTTTGAAAATGTGACTGGTTGCCATCGAGAAGGGGGCTGCACTTGTTAATTTAGACTTCCCATTATATGTCTGTACGGCCCTCCTCGTGGGTCCGTACCAACGGTCGTTTCATGGCGCTCAGACTGCGTGTCGTCAGCTCCCAGCGTCGCTCTCTCGGAGAGCGTGCCACGATCGTCTTCGGCGTGGGCGGCGGCACGATCGGCCGTGCGGCCGACAACGACTGGGTGCTGCCGGATCCGCTGCGCTATGTCTCGAGCTGCCACCTGCGCGTGCATTTCAGGAAGGGCCAGTGGCTCCTCGAGGACCTGTCCACGAATGGCGCTTATGTGAACGACGCGGAGCGGCCGATCGGCAAACACGGGACACACGTGCTCGCCAATGGCGACATGATCCGCCTCGGCGAGTATGAGCTGCTGGTCGCCGTCGATTCCGCCACCGATTTTCCGCCCACCGACAGCGCGCGAGTGGCGCTCGATGTGCTCGGTGCTGCGCAGGCCGACCCGGTCGCCACACATGGCGACCTCGGTGCCTCCCTCAACATGGCCTCACTCCTCGGCTCCGATGTGTCGCCGAGCGACAGCTTTCGGGCGGTCAACGCGTTCGGGCAGGCGGTGGTAACACCGCTCGATGCCGCGCGCGAAGCGAACAACGCGCGCCAGGCGGAAGCCGACGTGGTTGCGCGGCGCATGGCACGCCTTGCGCGCGCGGCGCGCGCCCAGGAGGCCGCCCAGCCGGCAGCGCTCTACGACGTGCAGACGGGGCTCGCGGCTTTCTGCCGTGGTGCGGGCATCGACCCCGAGCGCCTTCCCGCGGACGCGCAGACGCGCATGCTGCATCTGGCTGGACAGGTGTTTCGCGAGGCGCTGCTCGGCCTCAAGGATCTGAGCCGCCACCACCACGAAGTGCGCAACAGCTACCGCATCGAGTTGCCCGCCGCCGCTGCCGACGAGCCGTTTCCGCTCGACCGCGGCGCTGTCGATGATCTCGTCACGAGTGTTCTCGCGAGTCACGACAGCCGGCGCATCGACGCGGTGCAGTGGCTGCGGGAGCGATTCGAGGACAGCCGCAGCCATGAGCGGGCAGCCGCAGCCGCATTGCGGGCCGCCTTCGTCGAATTCATCGACCGACTCGATCCCGCCGAGCTCGAGAGCCGCTTCGATCGCGCTCTGAAGAAGAGCAAGCTCACCGGTGGCCAGCGTGCGCAGTACTGGGACCTGTATGGCGATTTCTATCGCAACATCACCGAAATGCCGGCGAATCAGCTGCCGCATGTGTTCGTCGAGGCCTTTGCGCGGGCCTATGGCGAGGCACGTCGCGCCAGGCGCGATGGCAGCACATCACGGAACTGACTGCGCCTGCAGCGTCAGCAATTCGCTCACTCCGCTCCACAACACCTGCACCCCGATGCAGAAGAGCAGGAACGCCGACAGGCGCATGATGATGTTGGTGCCGGTGCGACCGAGCCACCGCGCAACGCGATCCGACCAGCGATAGAGCAGATAGACCAGCATGGCGATGCACAGGGCCGTCGCCGCCACCTCGACGACGAACGCCAGGAAATGCAGGTGGCCGATATCGCGCGGGCGGCTCGTACCGAGCGATATCGCGACCGCGATCGTGCCGGGCCCCGTGGTGAACGGCATCGCGAGCGGATAGAAGGCGATGCGGCGCACCGTCTCGCGCTCGACGAGCGCGGCCGCCGCGCTCTCGGCCGCGCGCTCCTGCAGCGGCGCAACATCATCGGGAGCGTTCAGCATCTTCCAGGCGGCAAGAGCGATCACGATGCCACCTGCCACGCGCAGCACCGGAATGGAGATGCCGAAGAACCCGAGCACATACGCCCCGATGTAGACCGAGCCGGTCACGATCGCAAAACTGTAGATCGCCACCCAGCGCGCCAGTTGCGCCCGGACTGCCGGCGTGTAGTGATCGGTCGCCAGCAGGAAAATGAAGCTGCCGCCGAGCGGATTGATGATCGAGAAGAGCGCCGGAAAGGCAATCAGGAAGAACGACACGACGCTATGTTACCGGAGTCGCGCCACGGCCGTTGATCGCGCTGCTCACCTGCAGCCGCTCCCAGGCCTCTTCGGCATTCGCCGCAAACCGGAACAATGCGAGATCCTCATCCCCCACCACGCGATGATCGGCGAGGGCGCGAAAATTGATCACCGAAGTCCAGTAAGCCTCATCGACGAGCACGGTCGGGATGCGCGGGGCCTTGTTCGTCTGCTGCAGGGTCAGGATCTCGAACAGCTCGTCGAGCGTGCCAAAGCCGCCCGGAAACACCACGAGTGCGTTCGCGCGCATTGCAAGGTGCATCTTGCGCATCGCGAAATAGTGGAAGCGGAAGGTGAGCTCGGGTGTCGACCAGGGATTCGGCTCCTGTTCCTGCGGCAGGGTGATGTTGAAGCCGATGGAGGGCGCGCCCGCCTCGGTCGCGCCGCGGTTGGCCGCCGCCATGATGCCGGGCCCGCCGCCGGTCGCGATCACGTTGTCGCGCTGGCAACCATCGGTGCGCAACGCCCCACCCTGTTCGGAGGCGATGCGCGCGAAGCGACGCGCCTCGGCGTACCAGACCCCCGCCTGGCCGCGATCGTGCTCGTGCGCACGCGCCGTGCCGAACACGACAATGGTCGATCGCACATGCCAGCTTCGCAGCACCTCCTCCGCCTTCGAGTATTCGAGCAGGAAACGCACGCCGCGCATCGAGTCGCCCAGCAGGTAGCCCTGGTCCAGTGCCGGCAGGCGATACGAGGCCGATGCCATCTGCGCTGCGTTCGAGGGGGCGCTGACTGCGCTGTCGTCTGTCATGTCTGCACACCTTTGGCACGAAAGGCATGCAAGATACCTTATCCTTCGCGGCGACCATGACGCAGCTTCAATCCCCACGCATCCTGCTCGTCGACGATGATGCGAGCCTCGCGTCGATGCTCGGCGAGATCCTGCAATTGCACGGCTTTGAAGTCGCAGATGCCACGAGCGGCGAAGCGGCGCTCGGACAGGTCGCATCGAACCCGCCTGACCTCGTCGTGCTCGACGTCATGCTGCCGGGAATCAGCGGCTTCGAGGTACTGGCCCGCATGCGCCGCACCTCCGACGTGCCCGTGATCATGCTCACCGCGCGCGGTGCAGAAGCGGAACGCATCGCCGGACTCACGGGCGGTGCCGACGACTATCTCGCCAAGCCGTTCAATCCGCTCGAGCTCGTGGCCCGCATCCGCGCGATCCTCAAGCGCGTGCCGACGCGCGCTCCCGCCACGGCCACCCGCAACGAACTCAGGTCGGGGTCGCTGCGCCTCGATCTCAAACGCTTCGAGCTTTCATCGGACGGTGGCGTGATCGCACTCACGCCGGCGGAAATGCGCGTCATCGAAGTCCTCATGCGCCACACCGGCGAAGTGCTGTCACGCAACGAACTCACGGAGTTCGCGCTGCAGCGTCCGCTCGAGCCCTACGATCGCAGCATCGACACCATCGTGAGCAAGCTGCGCCGCAAACTCGCTGACGCCCATGTCGACAATCCGCGCATCCGCGGCGTACGCAGTCACGGCTATGTACTCGACGTCGCCGGGGTGCCCTCTTGACGCTGCGCCCGCCCGGCTCGCCACTCTACTGGCGTCTCTTTCTCACGGTCGCGGCAGCGATCGTGCTGTTCATCGTGCTTGCACTCGCGACGACCGCCTTCCTCGTTTCGCACGAACTCGAAGGCTATGTACACGCCCGGCAGAGTCCCCTCGGTCGCGACGCGGCCAATGCCTTCACGAATGGCGGCATCGGGGGTCTGCGTGCCTGGCTCGAGCGCAGCGACACGGGCATTCCGGGCGACGTCACGATCTACGTGGTCGCTCCTGACGGCTCCGAGATTCGCGGCCGCGAGCTGCCGGGATGGGCTGCACGCACGATGCGCGCCATCGCGGCGCACGGTCCCGACGCACATCCCGACAACTACCGCCCCACGGTGCTTGCGCCGCAACTGATCGGACGCGACGGCGAGGTACTGTCGATGTTCGTGATGCCGCGCAATGTCGGCCCCTGGGGCAGCAGCACGACCACGCTCGCGCTGCTCGCGGTCGCGTTGCTCGTGATCGCCGTGGCCGCATGGCTGGTCGCACGCGCACTGACGCGACCCCTCATGGAGCTGCAGCTCGCCGTGCGCGGACTTGCCTCGGGACGGGTCGATGCGCGCGTGCCGACGCGTATCGCCGGGCGTGCGGATGAAATCGGCGCGCTCGCGACGGATTTCAACGCGATGGCGGACCGACTCGCGAACCTGCTCGAGTATCGGCAGCGGTTGCTGCGCGACGTCTCGCACGAGTTGCGCTCGCCGCTGACCCGCCTGCAGGCAGCCACGGTCCTCTCGGCGCACCGCAAGACTGTCAGCGAGCCCGACCGCGAGCGCATCGAGCGCGAGATACATCGCATGGACGTGCTGATCGGCGACATCCTGCGCTATTCACGCCTCGATGACGCGGCTGCGATGTCGCGACGCCTCGTGCGCCTCGATGAACTGCTGCGTGAGATCGAACAGGATGCCAGGATCGAGGCCGCCGGCGGCGGTGTCAGGCTCGCTTTGCGCTGCGCACCCGGACTGCTCGTAGTCGGCGACCCGGAGCTGCTGCACAGCGCTTTCGAGAACCTGGTGCGCAACGCCGTCAGGCACAGCGGCGCGGCAGGACTCGTCGAGATCATTGCCACGGCCGGCGGGGAGATCCGGGTCGAAGTCCTCGATACGGGCCCGGGTGTTCCTGCGGAATACCTCGAGCGCATCTTCGAGCCCTGGTTTCGGGTCCCGCACCCCGGCGCTGCAACAGATGCCCCGGCTGGCACAGGTCTCGGCCTCGCCATCGCGCGCCGTGTCTTCGCATTGCACGGCGGACGCGTGGTGGCAGGAAACCGCCCCGAGGGCGGTCTCGTGCTCGAAGTACGCCTGCCCGCGGCGCAGATCAGTTGAGACAGCCGACAGGCGGACACGCCGGCTTCGGGCAGGCATTCCGGCGGCCGTTGACACACGGTTGACACACCCGGCGAGACACCCTGCCTAGACTTGCGTGCCATGGAGGGCCCCGATGACGCATGTCGTGACCGGAACCGGCCGAATGTATTGACTGCACGCTCTGCGTGCCGGAATGTCCCGTGAATGCCATCGCCGCCGAGTGGGACAACGTGGCAGCCAAACTGCAATATCTCGAGATGCCAGAGGAGAGAGTATGAACGCCGTGCCGAATGAAAGCACCGCCCCGCAGAGCGCCCTGAAGCGGTTGCTGTACCGGCCGCCCTACATCGGCCTCCTCGCCTTCGTGATCGTGTTCGTCGTGCAGGCCCTCGGGC
>WBZR01002646.1_pt2 | contig 16954 bp, 16 predicted proteins | sample 5204231 | NCBI WGS metagenome assembly WBZR01 (sample SAMN12412403, study PRJNA552823) | activated sludge metagenome | isolation source: activated sludge from anammox sidestream of wastewater treatment plant... | place: USA: Virginia | collected 2017-08 | reverse complement strand
GTCCGACATGTTGGCTTTTAGGATTTCCGTAAGATGCGTCGCGAGCACCGTCGCCGCATCGACCACGGTTAAACCCTTGATCGAAGCTTCCTCCTTTAACGCCGCGTCGACCCATGTGGCCGGAAGGCCGAAGGTGGGCTCGGTCGTATGCACCCCGGGCAGATTCACCTGACCCCCCGCCGGATCCATGACCATGTATTGTCCGGGCCAGATGCGGCCTGAGCCCGCTTCGACCTCCTTCACCTTGATGACGTAGCTGTTCGCCTCGATCTGCACGTTGTCGAGAATGCGCACTGCGGGCATGATGAATCCCATTTCCGCGGCGAGCGAGCGGCGCAGCGCCTTGATCTGTTCGGTGAGCCGGTCGGAACCGTCCGGCGCATTCACGAGCGGCAACAGCGCATAGCCGAGCTCGATCTTCAGATCGTCGATCTTCAAGGCGGCGGCGATCGGCTCTTCGGCCGGAACGGCTGCGGCGGCCTCGCGTTCTTCCGCCCGCTTGGCCTCCGCCGCGAGGCGGGTGCGCTTCTCCATCACATAAGCCATCGCGCCCGCCCCGCCGCCGAGCAAGAGAAACGGCAGCATGGGAATGCCGGGCAGGAGGCCCATCACCAGCATGACGGCGGACGACATGCCGAGCGCCTTGGGGTAGCCGGACAACTGTTTCAACAGCGCCTGATCGGCCGCGCCGCTGACGCCGGCTTTCGACACGAGAAGGCCGGCCGCGGTCGAGACGATCAAGGCCGGCACTTGCGTCACGAGGCCATCGCCGACGGTCAGCACCGTGTAGCTGCGCGCGGCCTCGGCGAAGGGCAGCCCCTGCTGCGCAACTCCGATGATCATCCCGCCGATGATGTTGATGAAGGTGATCAGGAGGCCTGCGATCGCGTCGCCTCGCACGAATTTCGAAGCGCCGTCCATGGCGCCGAAAAAGGCGCTTTCGTCTTCGAGATGCTTGCGCCGCCGGCGCGCCTCGTTCTCGTCGATCAAGCCGGCCGAGAGGTCGGCGTCGATCGCCATCTGTTTGCCGGGCATGGCGTCAAGGTTGAAGCGTGCGGCGACCTCGGCGATGCGCCCCGAGCCCTTGGTGATGACGACAAAGTTCACGATCACCAGAATCGAAAAGACGATGATGCCGATCACGAAATTGCCGCTCATCACGAAATTGCCGAACGCCTCGATCACGTGGCCGGCGGCGGCTGAGCCCTCATGCCCGCGCGCGAGGATGAGTCGCGTGGAGGCGAGATTGAGCGCCAGACGCAGCATGGTCGCGATCAACAGCACGGCCGGGAATGCGGAGAATTCGAGCGGCGCGTGAATGAACAAGGACGTCATCAGGATCAGAACGGAGAGAATGATCGAGACGGCGAGGAAAAGATCGAGCAGAAGCGGCGGTAGAGGCAGGACGAGGACGACGAGGATCGTCATCACCGCGAGTGCGAGCGCGATGTCGCCGCGCCGCAGCAATGCCCCGATCTCGGCAAGGCTGCTGCGAGCGCCGCTCCATCCTACGCTGATGTCGGTCATTGCGCTCCCGCCCGGCGGCCGCGCCGGCTCCCCGGCAAAATCTGCCGGGCGCATGGTTACGGAAGCGTTAATGCGAGGCCGATTGGTTCGTCGCGACCGAGCTTATCCGCATCCTCCCCTGCGAAGCGAAGTGGAGACTGCGCCGGGGCGGCCGTTAACGAAATGGAAACCATACGCTGGGAAATTCTTGCCGAGTGCCGACCCAACCGATCATTCGAGTGAGTCTCCGGTGCAGGCCTTCACGGATGTCCTGAAGCATTTGGGCGCGGCGCGCCTCGCCGCCGTGGCGGCGGTGGCGCTGGCGCTGATCGGCGCCTTCGCCTTTCTGATCCTGCGCGCGACCGCGCCGCAAATGACCCCGCTCTTCACCGACCTCTCGGTCGAGGATTCCGCGACCATCATCAAGGATCTCGAGCGGCAGGGCATCGCCTACGAAATGAAGAACGAGGGCGCGATCATCCTCGTGCCGCGCGAGCGAATCGCGCGCATCCGCATGAAACTCGCCGAGAGCGGCCTGCCCAAGGGCGGCGGGGTCGGCTACGAGCTGTTCGACAAGTCCGACGCGCTCGGCGCGACGAGCTTCCTGCAGAACATCAACCATCTGCGCGCGCTCGAGGGCGAGCTTGCGCGCACCATCCGCGCCATCGATCGCGTGCAGAGCGCGCGCGTGCACCTGGTCCTGCCGGAGCGTCCGCTGTTCTCGCGCGACCGCCCGGAGCCGTCGGCGTCGATTGCGCTCAAGGTGCGCGGCAGCCTCGACGCGCAGCAGGTGCGCGCGATCCGCCATCTCGTCGCCTCCGCGGTCAATGGGCTGAAGCCGGAGCGCGTGTCGATCGTCGACGAAGCCGGGCGGCTTCTCGCTGATGGAGCGGGAGCGTCCGATAATGCGTTCGCCGGCCTGTCCGGCCAGGCTGACGAACGCAAGCTCGCCTTCGAGCGGCGGCTGCGCGAGCAGGTCGAGGCGATCGTCACCTCGGTCGTCGGCCCAGGGCGCGCGCGCGTGCAGTTGACCGCCGACTTCGATTTCAACCGCATCACCCAGACGACGGACAAGTTCGATCCCGAGGGCCGCGTGCTGCGCTCGAGCCAGACGCGCGAAGAGCAAGCCGCCACCGCCGATGGCCGCGAGGGTCAGGTCTCGGTTGGGAATGAATTGCCCGGCGCGCGCAACGAGGGCGCGGCCGCGCCGCGCGAGCAGTCGAAGAAGTCGGAAGAAACCCTCAATTTCGAAGTTTCGCGCACGACCAAGACCGAAGTGATCGAGGGCGGGCGCGTCAATCGCATTTCCGTCGCCGTCCTGGTGGACGGCGTCTATACGCGCAACGACAAAAACGAGCAGGTCTACCAGCCGCGTCCGGCGGAAGAGATCGAGCGCATCGGCGCGCTCGTGCGCTCGGCCATCGGTTTCGACCAGAAGCGCGGCGACCAGATCGAGGTGGTGAATTTGCGCTTCGCCGAAGCGCCTGCGAATCCGATCGCCGAGCCGGCCGGTCTGATGTCCTACCTGCAGTTCACGAAAGAGGACATTTTGCGCGGCATCGAACTCGCAGTCACAGCCATTCTCGGCCTGGTCGTCATCCTGTTCGTGGTGCGGCCGCTCGTGCGCCGCATCCTCGCGCCCGATCAGCCGATGTCGAAGGGCTCGTTTGAGCAGACCGCGGCGCCGAGCCTGGCGCCGGGCGAGCCTGTGCCTGACGGCGTGCCGGTCATCTCCAATCACACCGCCAAGATGATCGACATCGCCAAAGTGCAGGGACAGGTGCACGCCCAATCGATCCAGCGGGTCGCCGATCTCGCCCAGCAGAATCCGCACGAAACCGTCGCCATCATTCGCCAATGGCTGCAAGAATCCCCGGCATGAACGGATGAGAGCCGCCCCATGCAAATGACAGCCGACCATTCCTCACAACAGGCGACCGTCGCCGAACTGGTCGCCACCCTGGCCGGCCGGCAGTCGGACGCGCCGGCCGCAAAGCCGCTGCGCGGACCGGCGCGCGCCGCCGTGCTGATGCTCGCTCTCGGCGATCAATTCGGGGAGAAAGTCTGGAAGCTGCTCGACGATGACGAGCTGCGCGCCATTTCGATCGCGATGTCGGAACTGGGAACGGTCGAGGCCGAGTCGGTTGAAAACCTCATGCTCGAATTCGTCAGCCGGCTGTCGTCGTCGGGCGCGCTCATGGGCACCTATGACGCGACCGAGCGGCTGTTGCAGCAATACCTCGCGCCCGAGCGCGTCAATCTCATCATGGACGAGATCCGCGGCCCGGCCGGGCGGAACATGTGGGAGAAACTGTCCAACGTTCAGGAGCAGGTGCTCGCGAACTATCTCAAGAACGAATACCCGCAGACGGTGGCGGTAGTCTTGTCCAAACTGCGGCCGGAGCACGCCGCGCGCGTCCTTGCGATCCTGCCCGAGGAGCTCGCGCTCGACGTCGTCAACCGCATGCTCAAGATGGAGGCGGTGCAGAAGGACGTGCTCGAGCGCGTCGAGCAGACGCTGCGCACCGAATTCATGTCCAACCTGTCGCAGACGCGCAGGCGCGATGCGCACGAAGTCATGGCGGAGATTTTCAACAATTTCGACCGGCAGACGGAAACGCGTTTCATCACCGCGTTGGAAGAAGCAAACCGCGAAAGCGCCGAGCGCATCAAGACGCTGATGTTCACCTTCGACGATCTGATCAAGCTCGACGCCGCATCGGCGCAAACCTTGATGCGCCACATCGACAAGGACAAGCTTGCAATCGCGCTCAAGGGCGCGTCCGACACGGTGCGCCAGTTCTTCCTCGGCAACATGTCGGCGCGCGCGGGAAAAATGCTCGTCGACGACATGCAGGCGCTCGGTCCGGTGCGGCTGCGCGACGTCGACGAGGCGCAGAGCATGCTCGTCAATCTGGCCAAAGATCTCGCCGCCAAAGGTGAAATCATGATCACTAAGAATCGCGGCGATGATGAGATGATTTATTGAGGAGCGCAGCCGCCATGCCGACCCGACCGCCCGCGCTTGTCTCGCAACCGTCATTCCGGAAGCCGAGCGAAGCGAGGCTATCCGGAATCCATAGTCCCGGCAGCGGTTATGGATTCCGGGCTCCGACGCTGCGCGTCCACCCCGGAATCGCGAACGCCGGCTTTACGGTCCGGGGCCGGCGATGAGCGCACGCGCCAAATTCCTGTTCGACGCCGATTTCGGCCGCGGCGATGCTGGCGAGCGGCAGCGCACGATGAGCCTCGCCGCGCACGAAGCCGCGCTCGCGGAGAAGACCGCCGTCTCCTACGCGGCCGGCTATGCGGCGGGGAAGTCCGAGAGCGCGGTCGAGAGCGCGCGGCGCACGGCGGCGGCCTTGGAAAAGGCTGCGGCAGCCATCGAGCGCCTCGCGGCCGGTTGGGCGGCGGTTGAGGCGCGGCTTGAGACCGAGGCCGTCGAGGTCGCGGTCGCCGTCGCCCGCAAGCTCTGCGCCGGGTTGATCGCATGCGAGCCGCTCGCCGAAATCGAAGCGCTCGCCAGGGACTGCTTTGCGCACCTTGCCGCCGCGCCGCATGTCGTCGTCCGCCTCGGCGAGCAAATCCAGGGCGCTGCACGCGAACGCCTCGAAGCGGTTGCGCGCGAGCGCGGATTCGAGGGCCGGCTGATTATCCAGGGCGAGAGCGGCATGGCGGACGGCGATTGCCGAATCGAATGGGCGGACGGCGGCGTGGTGCGGGAGCGCGCCTCGATCGAAACCGCGGTCGGCCAGGCGGTCGAGCAGTACATGGCCGCGCGCCGGATCGCCGCGACCGAGACTCCGGAGTGCGAAGCATGAGCGGCAACGATAGCAAGGTATCGCTTCCCGATCTCGACCATGACGTCGAGGCGGTGATGCGGGACGAATTATCCCTTGCGCCGGACGGCGAATCGACGGCCCGCGGCGCTGCCGATCTGGAAGCGGTATTCGATGTTCCGGTCCAGGTCTCAGCCGTGCTCGGGCGCGCGCGCATGGATGTCGGCGAACTGCTCAAGCTCGGCCCCGGCAACGTGCTCGAGCTCGACCGCAAAGTCGGGGAGGCGATCGACATCTACGTCAATGACCGCCTGGTGGCGCGCGGAGAGGTCGTGCTGGTCGAGGACAAACTCGGCGTCACCATGACCGAGATCATCAAGGGGGAGCGGACCTGATGCGCGCTTCTCGTTTGTGTATAGCTCGTCATGCTCGGCCTTGCGCCGGGCATCCACGCCTACACGGCGGTTCGGCAAAGACGTGGATGGCCGGGACAAGCCCGGCCATGACGGTTGAATGGAAGATTCCCCCCCGGCTTGTAAGCCCTCAACACATTCCCAACCAGACCTTTCAGGGTGAGGCGAAAAGGCGTCTCGAAGAAAGGGGCGCGACCAACCAGACGGAAAGGAATTAGGCCATGCGCCTTCTCATCGTCGGAACGTTGAATGGCCAACTGACCGCCGCGACCAAGATTGCGATGGATAAGGGCGCGAGCGTCATGCATGCCGATGCGGTCGAGCCGGCTTTGCGCGTGCTCCGCTCCGGGCGCGGCGCGGATCTCCTGATGGTCGACGTCGGCATGGACATCCGCGATCTTGTCACGAGGCTCGAATCCGAACGCATCCATGTGCCGATCGTCGCCTGCGGCACCGCAACCGACGCCAAGGCGGCGGTCGCGGCGATCCATGCCGGCGCGAAGGAGTACATTCCGCTTCCGCCCGATCCGGAACTGATCGCGGCGGTTCTCGCCGCCGTCGCCGACGATGCGCGCGAACTGATCTATCGCGACGAGTCGATGGTCAAGCTCGTCGCATTGGCGCGGCGGATCGCGCCGTCCGACGCCTCGGTGCTGATCACCGGCGAATCCGGCACCGGCAAGGAGGTGCTCGCGCGCTTTGTGCACGCAAAATCCAACCGCGCGCGCGCGCCCTTTGTTTCCGTCAACTGCGCGGCGATCCCGGACAGCCTGCTCGAATCGGAACTGTTCGGCCATGAGAAGGGCGCCTTTACGGGCGCGGTTGCGCGCCGCATCGGCAAGTTCGAAGAGGCGAACGGCGGCACGCTCTTGCTCGACGAAATTTCGGAAATGGATGCGCGGCTGCAGGCGAAGCTGTTGCGCGCCTTGCAGGAGCGCGTGATCGACCGCGTCGGCGGGTCACGTCCGGTTGCGGTGGACCTCCGCATCATCGCGACTTCGAACCGCAATCTCGCAGCGGCCGTGCGCGAAGGCTCGTTCCGCGAGGATCTCCTCTATCGCCTCAACGTGGTCAATCTGAAGATACCGGCCTTGCGCGAACGGCCGGCGGATATCATCGCATTGGCGGAGTACTTCGCCCAGCGCTATGCGCAGGCGAACGGGTTGCCCGCGCGGGGACTGTCGGCGGAGGCGCGCCGTGCGCTCGCCGCCAATTGCTGGCCCGGCAATGTGCGCGAGCTTGAGAACGCGATCCACCGGGCGGTGTTGATGGCGCGCGGCGATGAGATCGGCGCGGACGCGATCGTCGCGCCCGACGGCGCGCGGCTCGATGAGCAACGAACCCTGCCCGCGGTTGCGCATGCGACGCTCGCCGCCGAGCAGGTGACGCGCGCGCTTGTCGGCCGCACCGTCGCCGATGTCGAGCGCGACCTGATCCTCGAGACGCTCAAACACTGTCTTGGCAACCGGACGCATGCCGCGAATATTCTCGGCATTTCGATCCGCACCTTGCGCAATAAGCTCAACGAATATTCCGCCGACGGCGCATCCGTCCCGCCTTCATCGCTTTCGGCTTTGACGAGGGACCGCAATTTCGGAGCCCAGGCCGAGTGACCGTGTAGGGCAGGCGCGGACATGACGCATGAGGAACGGATGCGGTCGGTAAGAGATGAAATCTATTGCCGGTATTGCTGGATGCGCGTGGTGCGCAGTCCGGCGAGCCCATGGCGGTCGATCGAATATTGCCAGGACAGGAATTCCTCGACCGTCAACGTATAGCGGCTGCAGGCTTCTTCAAGCGAGAGAAGGCCGCCTCGCACCGCCGCGACCACTTCGGCCTTGCGCCGGATCACCCACCGTTTCGTGCCGGGCGCCGGCAGGTCGGCAATGGTCAATGGACTTCCGTCCGGCCCGATGACGTACTTCACCCTCGGGCGATAGGGCTCGGTCATGATACTCTCACACAACGGCGATCACTGAACACGCCCGAAGGTAGCGGCGCCGGCTTAAAATTTACCTAAGCAGCGAAGGGGAATAGACGAACGAAAGGTTACCGGCCGCCCCGCGCGCCAGTTCGGGAGTCTCGGGCGCGCCCGGCCGCACCACGCGCTTGATCTTGTCGAGGGTGAATTTCTGGCCGCCGATGGCGAGCACAGGCGGCGAGGTCGAGACGTCGACGTAATCGACTGGCCCCTGAATTTCCGTCGGCAAGGCGGTGACCTGCCCGGATGCGTCCTTGGCGGTGACCGAGATGGCGTAATCGCCGTCCGGATACTGCATCCCGTTATTGCCGACGCCGTCCCAGGCCACGGTTTGCGTCCCCGGCTGCACCGTATAGCTCGAGGTGTAGGCGGTGGCGCCGTTCGCGTCCTTGATGGTGATGCTGACCGTCGTCGGCTTGGTGGTCGAGAACTGCCAGGTCGCGGATCCCTGTTGCAATCGCGTGACGGCGCCGTCGACAACCACGGTCGAACCGACATAGGCGAGCGCGATCGTCTTCTCCGCCGTCTCGTTCAGTTTGATCAGAGTGGCCATCTGATCGTTCATTTTCATCTGCTGCTCGACTTGCGTGAACTGGACGAGTTGTTGCGTGAACTGATTGGTGTCGAGCGGCTCGAGCGGATTCTGGTTTTTGAGCTGGGTGGTCAGGAGCTGCAGGAAGGTGGTGAAATTGTTTGCGATCGTCGCATTGCCGCCGAACGCGCCTGCGGAAGAGGCCGCATAGCCCGACGTCGGGTTGATGCTGGCGGCATTTGTCATGACGTCGGTCTCCGGAGCCGTTGCAAGCCCATCCTAGATGCGAATGTCGACGCCGAGGCCGAGGCCGATCAAGCGGCCATAGCCGCGGCGCGCGGGATCGGCGGAGGCAAGCTCGTCGTTCTGGGTGATCATCGGTTTCGTCTCGGCGCGATCGGCCGGCGGCGCGTCGTGGCGGCGGTTTGGCGTTTGATCGCGGAGTGAGAATTCGAGCCCTCCATCCGTCTTCAGCCCGGCCGATTGCAAGGCGCGCTCGAGCGCCGGAGCATCGCGCCGCAACAGATCGAGCGTCTCCGGGCGATCGACCAGGAGGTGCGAGGTCACCTTTCCGGTCGCGTCCACATCGAGCTGCACCGAGATGCGGCCGAGTTCGGGCGGATCGAGTCGGATCTCGAAACGGTGCTGGCCCTCGTTCGCGCGGGCGGCGATTTCGATCGGCAGGCCGTTGACCGGTACGCCGGCTTCTCCTCGCATAAGATGCAGCCGAGACGCTTCCGCCGATAGGGCGCCGGACGCATGAGCGGGCGTGGGCATGGCGCCGGACGGCGTTGCAGTGTGTTGCGCCGGCGACGACTGTGGCGAGGACGCCGTCTGCCCCGCATCGAGGGGCTTGGAATCGGCTGAACCGAGATGCGCGGCGCTCGGCCGCATCGGCTGGGCGGGGTCCGGCGTTGGACTCGGAGCCTCGTTCGCGACGCGTTCAAACAATCTGGGTTCGGAGCCTGGGCTCGGCGTTGCCGCTAAAGCGGTCGCGGTCACCGGATGCAACTGAGCGCGCGCGAGGCTTTCCTGCTTCTGCGGATGCGTGCTCGCGGTCGAAGCAGCAGCGGGTCCGGGCCGCTTCGCATCCTCTTCGGTTGACGCAGGCTTCGCCTGTCCATCTTGCGGCTCCGGTTGAAGCAACGGCGCTGATGCGGAATGTGGCCGGTGTTTCCCGGCCGTCCTGATCGCATCCAGGCCATCGCTGTCGGACGGCGCGGCTGGCGGTCCGCCTTGCGGCGGGGCTGCTGCGCCGGCGCCGCTCACGACCGGAATGGCGGCTGGTTCGGTCGTCGCGCGCAGAATCGGAGGAACGGGATCGGGCGCGGCGTTCGTCTGGACAGGACTCTGCTCGCCGTCACGGATCTCTTGAGCTTGGCCTTCCGCTTGGGGCTTCGGCTCGCTCGCGCTGTTGGGGGGGACTTCCAAACTCAAGACGTCGAGGGCGGCGGCGATCGAGTCGGCATCGCCGCGCACCGGCCAGGCCGTGCGCCTCTTGTCTCCGATATCAACCGAGTTCAGGGCCTCGCCTATCCCACAGGCGCGAACCGGCGGTTCGGCCGTGCGCGGATTGGCCGAGGCAGGCTCGGGACGCGGCGAAGCCAAGTCCTGCTTGCTGGGACGCACAGAGGACGGACGCGTGGCCGATCTCGGCTTGGATCGCGGCGCAGCCGAATCCGCCGGTTCCAGGTGCGACTCGAATGGGGCCGCCGTTCCGCAGGAACGGCCCGTCGACAGTCCGCAGGAACGGCTGCGGTTTGCGGCCGGCTCGGCGCGGGTCGAGGCTGGAATGGAACGATTCTCAGGCAAGGCGTTGACCCCAGATAGCCCCTGTTGGCTTCCTCTTGGGCTCCAATGCAAAGGGCGGGCCAGAATTAATTTAGGAATTCATCGAAAAATCAGTGAATTAGCTATGTTGAGCCCGACCGAGCCGGCCGCTTCCCGGCAGAGCTTGCGCAAGGCGCGGCAGGAATTGCCCAATTCTGCCTCTGCGTTGCGCGGGCGAGGTCACATCTATAGGTAAGGGAGGCGTTCGGCGGATCGTGCTTTTGCCGGACGCGGATCAGGGACCATGCTCGACAACCTTCCTCGCCATAGCCTCGACCTCAACGGCCGCCCGCAAGACACGCGGGTCGTCGTCGCGATGTCGGGCGGGGTTGATTCCTCGGTCACCGCCGCGCTGCTCAAGGCGGAAGGCTATGATGTGGTCGGCGTCACGCTCCACCTCTACGACCACGGCGAGGCCACGCACCGCAAAGGCGCTTGCTGCGCCGGGCAGGACATTTATGACGCCCGTGCGGTGGCCGACCGCATCGGCATTCCGCATTACGTTCTGGATTACGAAAACCGCTTCAAGGAAGCGGTGATCGACCGCTTCGCCCAGAGCTATGTCGCCGGCGAGACGCCCGTTCCGTGCGTCGAGTGCAATCAGGCCATCAAGTTTCACGATCTCCTCATCACCGCTCGCGAACTCGGCGCCCAGGCATTGGCTACAGGTCACTATGTCGCAAGCCGGCGCATGCCGGACGGCTCGCGGGCGCTTTACCGCGCGCGCGAAGAAGAGCGCGATCAGAGCTATTTTCTGTTCGCCACGACGCGCGCACAATTGGAGCACATCCGCTTTCCGCTCGGCGACCTGACCAAGGCGCAAACGCGCGAGCTCGCCCGGCAATTCGGATTAGCCGTGGCCGACAAGCACGATAGTCAGGATATCTGTTTCGTGCCGGCAGGCCGCTACGCGGACGTGATCGAACGCCTAAAGCCCGGCGCCGCCGAACCTGGGGAGATCGTTGACCTCAAGGGCCGCGTGCTCGGCCAACATCACGGCATCATCCACTACACCGTCGGGCAACGGCGCGGTTTGAAGATCGCCGCCGGGATGCCGCTTTATGTCGTTCGGCTTGATGCGGATCGGCGCCAGGTGGTGGTCGGCCCGCGCGAAGCACTGCGGACAAGCCGCATGGCGCTGCGCGACGTGAACTGGATCGGCGACGGCGACATCATGGACGCGCTGTCGCGGGGCCGCATGGACGTGTTTGTCAAGGTCCGCTCGACGCGGCCGCCGCAGCCCGCTTGGCTGCATCGCGTGGGCGAGGATCTCGCCGTCGATCTTGTCGGAGGCGAGGACGGGGTCTCCCCGGGGCAGGCCTGCGTGTTTTACGATGCGCCGGAGGGCCAAGCGCGGGTGCTTGGCGGCGGGTTCATCCGCAGCGCGCTGGCCGGCGCCGACGCCGTTCAGACGCGCATGCGCGCGGAAGCCGTGCGCGGTTAGGGAAGCGCGTCGCCGCGGAGAGAGGGCCTTGAAGGACAGCGATCTCGCCAGAGAGACCATCGTCAAAGCTTATGCGCGCTGGGCGCCGGTCTACGATCTCGTATTCGGGGCCGTGTTCGAGCGCGGGCGCAAAGCCTCGATCGCGGCGGCCGAGCGAATCGGCGGGCGCATCCTTGAAGTCGGGGTCGGGACCGGCATCTCGCTGCGCGATTACAATCCGGCGAACCGCATCGTCGGGCTCGACATTTCCGAACCGATGCTGCGCAAGGCGCAAGAGCGCGTCATCAACGATCGTTTGATCCATGTCGATGGCCTTGCGGTGATGGACGCGCAGCGGCTGGCGCTTCCGGACGAAAGCTTCGACGTGATCGTGGCGCAATACGTCATCACGGCGGTGCCGGACCCCGAAGCGACGCTGAACGAATTCGCGCGCGTGCTGAAGCCGGACGGCGAGATCGTGCTGGTCAACCATATCGGCGCGGAAACCGGATTGCGGCGCGCGTTCGAATCGTGGTTTGCGCCTGTGGCGCGGCGGCTTGGCTGGCGCCCCGAGTTTCCTTGGGGGCGGCTGCAGCGCTGGGTTGACCGGCGCCCGGACATGGCGGTGATCGAGCGGCGGCCGATGCCGCCTCTTGGCCATTTCTCATTGATCCGCTTCGCCAAGCAGCGCGCGGGCGAGAAGGCTGCGGGATTGGCCGCCGCTTGTTGAGCTGAACGGCGCGGGGCCGCGCGCCCTGATGCAGCGCATGGAGGACTGTCATGGACGAGGAAGTGCTGAACACGAGCGTCCGCAAGTTCCTGAAGAAGGTCGGCGTGACCGCGCAGCGCGAGATCGAACGGGCCGTGCGCGACGCAGCCGCGCGCGGGCAGTTGGCGAGCGGGACCCCGATGCCGGCCAAGGCTCTCATCACGATCGGCGGGATCGATCTGTCGTTCGAGATCGCCGGTGAATTGGAAGCGGGGTAGCCCTGTCCATTCCGCTATCGCGCGCCGCGCGCCGGAACATGTGCGCGCGCGATCAGTTAGCTCCTGAGGAGACAGGAGACGAGACCATGGCGAAGCAATCGAAACCGCAAAAGGATACGATGGAGCGCGTCATGCACGAGTTCAAGCATGGCGAACTTAAGACGCGCGGCGGCAGGACGGTGAAGAACCCGAAGCAGGCCGTCGCGATCGGGTTGCGCGAGGCGGGCGCCTCGAAATACGAGAGCCCTAAGGAAAACGCGCGCAATCTGCGGCGCACCAAGCGCAAAGAGCGCGCAGGCCGAACCGGGCGAGCCATGGCGGAAGGAAGCGGCAAGGACCCGACCACGAAAGGCCATAAACGCGAAACGCGCGCTGCGCTTTATGCCGAGGCGCGTCGGCGCAATATCCCAGGCCGGTCGAAAATGGGCCGCGATGAACTCAAACGGGCGTTGCGGCGGTCTGCTTGAGGGCGCTTGATCGCTGGACGGGTTCAAGAGCGCTGACGAGCAGGGGCGGCGCCTGTGCTTGCGAACGATGTGGGCCTTACTTGACACCGTTTCGGCGCGTTCCTTATATCCGAGACTTCCCGGGCAGTCCGGTCGGCGGCGGAGTAGCTCAGCTGGTTAGAGCGGCGGAATCATAATCCGTGTGTCGGGGGTTCAAATCCCTCCTCCGCTACCAATCAGGCGGGTTCGACCCGAGATTTAGGACTGTTTCGTTCCGGAGACATGGGCGACGGTTTCCGCTTGCCGCTGGCGATTCGGGAGGCGGCCTGCATGGGCTTGCGGCCATGCCTCCCGGAGCCAGGAATGTATCGCCCCTGTATTTCTGCAGAGCATTGACCGTAGTTATAGATCCGGATAGCCGCTCCGCGGCTTCCGGAATGACAAAGCGAGGTTTGCCAGGGATTTGGAGAACACGATGGACCAAGCGACCTACGATAAAGGACTTGCAATTCGCCGCGCGGTGCTCGGCGACGATTACGTCGACAACGCACTTCGCGCCGCCGACGAGTTTAATCGGCCTTTGCAGGAACTCGTGACTCAATACTGTTGGGGTGAGGTGTGGGGCCGCGAGAGCCTTGATCGTAAAACCCGCAGCTTTCTCAATCTGGCGATGCTCTCCGCCCTCAACCGACCACACGAAATCGAGATCCACGTCCGCGGCGCGCTGAACAATGGCGTGAGCCGGGAAGAAATCCGCGAAGTCTTCCTGCAAGTGGCGATCTATTGCGGCGTGCCCGCCGCGGTGGATTCATTCCGCATCGCACGGAAAGTATTTGCCGAAATCGACGCTGCGTGACCGCGCGCGCCAACTGGTCGGCGCTTTGCGCCGCCCGATGACAGACTCGCGCGTGAACCGGGAATCCATAACCACAGGTCAACGTGATACGGCGAGGATAGGGGCTATTGATTCCGGATCGCCGCTTCGCGGCGTCCGGAATGACGATGCTGGTTTCTCAGCGGCCGATCAGTACGAACGCGGCATGCCCAAGACATGCTCGCCGATATAGGCAAGGATGAGATTGGTCGAGATCGGGGCGACTTGGTAGAGCCGCGCCTCGCGGAATTTCCGCTCCACATCATACTCCTCGGCGAAGCCGAATCCGCCGTGCGTCTGCAAGCAGGCTTCCGCCGCATTCCAGGACGCCTCGGCCGCGAGCAGCTTCGCCATATTGGCCTCCTCCCCGCAGCGCTCATGGCTGTCATAAAGCGCGGCCCCTTGGTAGGTCATCAGGCGCGCGGCCGCGGTCTGCGCATAAGCCCGCGCAATCGGGAACTGAACGCCCTGATTTTGGCCGATCGGCCGCCCGAACACGACGCGCTGTTTCGAATAGGCCACGGCCTTGTCGATGAACCAGGTCGCATCGCCGACGCATTCCGCCGCGATCAGGATGCGTTCGGAATTCATGCCATCGAGGATGTAACGAAATCCTTTGCCTTCCTCGCCGATCAAATGGTCCGCCGGGACTTTCAGATGGTCGAAAAAAACTTCCGTCGTGGAATGGTTCATCATCGTCCGGACCGGCCGGACGGTAAGGCCATGCCCGAGCGCCTCTCGCATGTCGACGATAAAGACCGAAAGCCCTTCCGAGCGCTTTTTGACTTCGTTGCGGGGCGTGGTGCGGGCGAGCAGCACCATCAAATCCGAATGCTCGGCGCGCGAGGTCCAGATCTTTTGTCCGTTGACGATGTAATGATCGCCGCGCCGCACGGCCATCGTGTTGATCGATGTCGTGTCGGTGCCCGCCGTCGGTTCGGTGACGCCGAAGGCTTGCAGCCGCAGTTCGCCGCGCGCGATCTTGGGAAGCCAGCGTTGTTTCTGCCGCTCGTCGCCGTGGCGCAGGATGACGCCCATGACGTACATCTGGGCGTGGCAGGCGCTGCCGTTGCCGCCGCTCGCGTGAACGCTCTCCAAAATCAGCGCGGCTTCGCGTAGCCCAAGTCCCGAGCCGCCATACTCCTCCGGAATGAGCGCGGCGAGATAGCCCGCTTGGGTCATGGCTTCGACGAACTCCGCCGGATAGCGGCGTTCGCGATCAAGCGCGCGCCAATACTCGCCCGGGAAACGATCGCAAAGCGCCTGCACGGAGGCGCGAATTTGCGCTGTTTCACCGTCTGCATGATCGGCGGATCGATCGAGTCCGGTCGCCGGCATGAAAATCCTCCAGTCGGGATGGCGAGGAGTGGAGCTTGCCGCAGCAAGCTTCAAATCAAGCTTCAAACGTCATCTGCAAGGCGAGTGGCGATACACGCGAGGCGAGTAACACGTCAGCTTTGTGTAAGGAATGCTGACCTGCCGGGCAGCCTTCGCACACAGCTTAAGACCACGATCGTGGGCGCGCGCCCTTTTCAACGGCGTCTGTTGGTGAAACTATGTTGGCCGCTCAGCGGTCCTGAGCCAAGGGGGGTCACCATGCCTATTCGCAGCCATTTATGCGTGTCCTCGGCTCGCGGCGGCGCCATGCCGTTGGCCATCGGCTTCGCAATGTTTGCGCTCTGTCTTCCGGCGCGTGCTCAGCAGGAGGAGGCGATTCGTCCCGGCGAGGCCTATGTGACGCGCTTCTCGGGCGTGACATCATCGCCGGGGCCAACCGGACAAGCGAGGCTCTCGCTCGACCCTAATGGCACTGTCGGAAGCATTCTGGACATCCGCGGGCCGGGGCAGCCGCCGCGCGGCGAGCACTGGATGGATGAGCCGCAGCGCCTAGCGGTGACCGCCGGCGAAGTCGGCCAGGTCTTCGGCGTCGTGCTCGACGATGAGCGGCCGCCGAACATTTATCTAAGCGCCACGTCGGCGTTCGGGCTTCATCTTGATCCCGGAACGCAGCAATGGGCTGCCGGGATGTGGGGCAATGGCGGAGGGCCGGGCACGATCTATCGGCTCGATGCCGCCACGGGCTATCGTCCGCGCGTGTTCGCGCATGTGCTGCTCGGCAACCGGCCGAACACCGGCGCTGCGCTCGGCAATATGGCCTTTGATCGGAGCAACAAACAGATCTTCGTATCCGATCTCGAGACCGGAATGATTCATCGCATCCGCGCCGCCGATGGCGCCGATCTCGGCTCCTACGACCACGGGACGCAAGGGCGTAGCCGATTTCTCGATGTGGCGACCGGACAACAAAGCGGGCTTGCGCCCATACCCTTCGACCCCAACTCGCGCGCGCGCCTGGCCGATTGCGCGACGGGTCCGTTCGAGCGCTCGCCGGAATGCTGGAATTTCGCCGCATCGGGCCGGCGGGTGTGGGGCATCGGCGTTCGCCGCGACCCGGCCCGCAACGACGTGCGCCTGTATTACGGTGTTTGGAGCAGTCCCGCCTTTGGACAGACGGCTTGGAATGCGGCCCCCGAGGACGACAAGCGCAATGCCGTATGGTCCGTCCGCCTCGGGCCGGATGGGTCTTTTGACGGTTCGGACATACGGCGCGAGTTTGCGCTGCCGGATTTCTTCGTCAGTCCGCAAGACATTGCGCGCGCCGGCTTCAGCCAGCCGGTGAGCGACATCACGTTTTCGGAGTGCGGCGAGCGGCCGGTCATGCTGATCGCCGAACGCGGCGGCATCCGCAATCTCGGGCTCGAAGCCGAAAAACCCTTCGCCTATCCGCACGAAGCGCGCGCTTTGCGCTACGAGCTCGATCAGGCCGGCGGCTGGCAGCCTGTCGGACGCTACGACGTCGGCTATTACGATCGCCGCAACGAAGGCCAGCCGCACCTGCGCGCAAATTGCGCGGGCGGCATCGCCTTCGGATTCGGCTACGCGCCGGATTTCTGGTCGATCGACGAGCGAAAGCCCGACCAGTTCGTCTGGATCACCGGCGATTCGTTGTGCTCGGCCGAAGGCCCGTGCCGTTCGCCGGCTAGCGCGCAGGCTGCGGCGCAGCCTGCGCAAGAGCGGGAACCCCGGCGAGCGCAGCCTGGTGCAGATTTCCCGGTGGACGGGGCTAGACCGGCGGCTCTTATTCCTGTATTTCCGCCGGGAAGACTTGAGACCCTTTTTGGA
>WBZR01002771.1_pt1 | contig 16956 bp, 14 predicted proteins | sample 5204231 | NCBI WGS metagenome assembly WBZR01 (sample SAMN12412403, study PRJNA552823) | activated sludge metagenome | isolation source: activated sludge from anammox sidestream of wastewater treatment plant... | place: USA: Virginia | collected 2017-08 | reverse complement strand
GCTCGACGCGCCGCTCGAGCCGGTCTGGTCGTACGTGTCGCTCACCGAGGTCTCCGAGTACACGCCCCGCGGCACGAACGAGCGGACCGAGAAGTACATCGAGGACCGCCTGCACCCGCATCTGCCCCGGAAAGCGGTGTGGTGCTTCTACCCGATGTCGAAGCGCCGCGACGCCGGCGCCAACTGGTACGAGCTCCCGTTCGAGGAGCGCCGGCGGATCATGGGCGGGCACGGGCGCATCGGGCGCACCTACGCCGGCCGGGTGCTCCAGCTCATCACCGGATCGGTGGGCCTCGACGACTGGGAGTGGGGCGTGACGCTGCTCGCCGACGATCCCGTGTCGCTCAAGGAGATCGTCTACGAGATGCGCTTCGACGAGGCGTCGGCACGCTACGCGGAGTTCGGGCCGTTCGTGACCGGCCTGCTCCTGGAACCGGCCGACGCCCTGTCGCGCGTCGGCCTCGCCGGTTAACCGGCGCGAAACCTCGGTTAACCGGCGCGAAACGTCGCGGGCACCGCTCCGAAACCGTCCGCCGCCACGCTGTCCCCGTTCCCGAGACGGAGGTGGCGGAGAGATGCGGATCGATGCGGCGAACACGGCGTGGGTGCTGGTGTCCGCGGCGCTGGTCATGTTCATGACCCCGGGCCTGGCGTTCTTCTACGGCGGCATGGTCCGGGCCAAGAACGTCCTGGCCATGCTGGCCCAGAACTTCTTCTCGCTCGGCCTGGTGAGCATCCTGTGGGTGGCGCTCTGCTTCTCGCTGGTGTTCGGCGGGACCGGCGGCCTGCTCGGCAACCTCGACCTGGCCTGGATGCGCGGCCTGGACACGGCTCTGCCGGGGTACACGGGCGCCGCGGCGTTGACCATCCCCGCCCCGGTGTTCATGAGCTACCAGATGATGTTCGCGGTCATCACCCCGGCGCTGATCACCGGGGCCGTGGCCGACCGGATCCGCTTCTCGGCCTGGGTGTGGTTCCTGGGGCTGTGGCTCGTGTTCGTGTACTCGCCCGTGGCGCGCTGGGTGTTCTCGCCCGAGGGGTGGCTGTTCCGTCGCGGCGCGCTCGACTTCGCGGGCGGCACCGTCGTGCACATCAACGCCGGCATCGCCGCCCTCGCCGCGGTGCTGGTCCTCGGCCGCCGCCGGGGGTGGCCGGAGCGGGCCATGCCGCCCCACTCGCTTCCGCTGACGCTCATCGGCACCGGGATCCTCTGGTTCGGGTGGTTCGGCTTCAACGCCGGATCCGCGCTGGGTGCCGGCGAACTGGCGGGCCGGGCGTTCCTCAACACCCACCTCGCCGCGGCGGCGGCGCTGATCGGCTGGCTGGCGGTGGAGCGGCTCCGCACCGGCCACGCCACGACTCTGGGCGCGGCGTCGGGTGCGGTCGCGGGCCTGGTCGCGATCACGCCCTGCGCCGGGTTCGTGGGCGGCATGGCGCCCGTCTACATCGGCCTGATCGCCGGCGCGGTGTGCTACTTCGCCGTGAGCCTGAAGTTCCGGTTCGGCTTCGACGACGCCCTCGACGTGATCGGTGTCCACCTCGTGGGCGGCCTCGTCGGGTCGCTGCTGCTCGGCTTCTTCGCCGACCAGACCGTGAACGCGGCCGCGCGGGACGGGGTGTTCCTCGGCGGCGGATGGGGGCTGTTCGGCGAGCAGGTCCTGGCCGTGGCCGTGACGGTCGTGTGGTCGTTCGTCCTCACCTACGCCATCTGCCGGATCCTCGACGTCGCCCTCCCCGGTGGGATACGGGCGTCGGAGGACGACGAGGAGACCGGCCTCGACCTGTCCCAGCACTCCGAGGTCGCCTACGCAGGCGACCGGGCCTGAAAGGAACGAGATGAAGATCGTCACCGCGGTTGTGAAGCCGTTCAAGCTCGAGGACGTGCAGTCCGTCCTGGAGGGGCTCGGGGTGCACGGGATGACGGTGGGGGAGGTGCGTGGCTTCGGCCGTCAGCGCGGCCACACCGAGGTGTACCGGGGTGCGGAGTACGAGGTCGACCTGGTGCCCAAGGTGCGGATCGAGGTCATCGCCGACGACCCCGACGCGGAGCGGATCGCCGGCGCGATCGTCGAGGCCGCCCGCACCGGCAAGATCGGCGACGGCAAGGTCTGGGTCACGGCGGTCGAGTCCGTGTACCGGGTCCGCACGGGTGAGGCAGGGCCCGACGCCCTGTGACACCTGCCGACCTGCGCGCCGCGAAGGCCGGCCTGGTGGCCGACCGCGCCGTCGACGGCGGCGACTTCGGCCGGGCCCTGGCCGGCCTGGTCGACGGGGCCGTGACCCGGGCCGCCGAGGACTCCGGCGCCTGGGATCGCGTCGCCGTGGTCGCGCTCGGCTCCTACGGCCGGCGTGAGCTGTGCCCGGGCTCCGACGTCGACCTGTTGCTGCTGCACGACCTGCGGTCCGGGGTCGGGAAGGTCGCCGACGCGATGTGGTACCCGCTGTGGGACGCCGGCTTCCGCCTCGGCCACGCCGTGCGGACCCCCGGCGAGTCGATCCGCCTGGCCGGCCGTGACCTGCCCACCCTCACCGCGCTGCTCGACGCGAGGATGGTGGCGGGCGGACTGCGGTCGGAGGCGGGCGACGTGGTGCGCCAGGCCACCGACCTGGCGCACCGCCGCCGCCGTCTCCTGGTCCAGGCCCTCGCCGACGCGTCCCGGCGCCGGGCCGAGCATCCTGGGACGATCGGCCACACGGTGGAGCCCGACCTCAAGAACGGCGCCGGGGGCCTACGCGACCTACAGGCCCTGTCGTGGGTCGGGACCGCGGTGGGTGCGGGTCCCGGGCTCGCCGGCCTCGCGGCGACGGGGATCATCGACGACGACGACGAGGTGGAGCTGCGGGGCGCGGTCGAGCTGCTCCTCGAGGTCCGGGTGGCCCTGCACCGCGCGACGGGGCGCGCCTCCGACGTGCTCGCGGTCCAGGACCGGGAGGCGGTGGCCGCCCTGACCGGCCGCCGCGACGGTTCCGACCTGATGCGGGCCCTGGCCGCGGCAGGCCGCCGGGCGGCCTGGCTCTCGCACGAGGTCTGGGAGGTGTTGGGCGGCCGGTCGCGCACGGTTCGGATCCCCGAACCGGCCGACGGTAGCGCGGTGCTCGCCGCGGCGGCGGAGGCGGTGCGTGGCGGCGGCCGGCTCGACCGATCCGAGCTCGCGGCGCTGCGCCGCGCGCCGCGCCCGACCTGGACGGAAGCCGACCTGGCGGCGTGGAACGAGGTGTTGCGGGCCGGGCGGGCCGCGGTGCCGGTGCTGGAGGCCCTCGACCACGCCGGCCTCCTGGAGCGGATCCTTCCCGAGTGGGCCGACGTGCGGCACCGGCCCCCGAGCGGCACCGTCCACCGGTTCACCGTCGACCGGCACCTCCTGGAGGCCGTCGCCGAGGCGGCGGACCTCCTCGAGGCCCCGCTCGGCGACCCCGCGTACGACGCCGCCCGGGCGTGCCGCCGACCTCACGTGCTCCTGATGGGCGCGCTCCTGCACGACATCGGCAAGGGCCGGCCGGGCGACCACTCGGAGCTGGGTGCGCAGATGGCGACGGAGATCGCGGCGCGCATGGGCTTCGACGAGGACGACGCCGAGGCCGTCGGCTGGCTGGTCCGGGATCACCTGCTCCTGGTCGAGGTCGCGACCCGCCGCGACCTCGACGACCCGGCGACCGTGGCCGCCGTCGCCGAGAGGGCCGGAGATCCCGAACGCCTGGGGCTCCTCTACCTCCTGAGCATCGCCGACGGGCGGGCCACCAGCCCGGTGGCCTGGAGCGCGGCCCGGGCCGCGCTGGTCCGGGAGCTCTGGTGGCGGGCCGACCTGCTCGTGAGGGGCGAGGCGCAGCCGGGAGGACCCGCCGACCCGTTCGCGGAGCTGACCGACCTCCTGGCCGGCGGCGGGCCCGCCGTCCGATGGAGCGACCCGACCACCCCCGACGGCCTGCTCCGGTGCGCCGTCGTCGCGCGCGACCGCACCGGGCTCCTGGCCGACGTGGCCGGTGCCCTCACCCTGGCCGGGCTCGACATCGTCGACGCGACGGGTCGCAGCCATCCCGAGGGGTGGGCCCTGGAGATCTTCCGCGGCCACGACCGGTTCGGCCGCCTCGGTGGCGCCGAGGGCCGGGCCCGTGCGACCGGCGCGGTGCTCGCGGTGCTGGCCGGCGACGCGTCGTCGGTCGGCGCCGACGTCCGCCGCCTGCGGGAGCGGTACCGTCGCTCGCCGCCCGGTGGCCCGGCGGGTTCCGCGCCAGAGCCGAGGGTGAGGATCGACCAGCACGCCTCGCGGTCCGCGACCGTCGTGGAGGTGCGGGCCGCCGACGAGCCCGGCCTGCTCGCCACCGTCGCCGCGGTGTTCGCCGCCGACGGCCTCGACGTGGCGGTCGCGAAGGCCGACACGGTCGGCGACCACGTCGTCGACGTCTTCTACGTGTGCGAGCGCGACGGCGGCAAGGTCCGCGACCCGGAGTACCTCGGGTCGCTGGCCGAGCGCCTGGTCGCCGCCGCCCGCTGAAGGCCACCGCCGCTAGCCTCGACCGGGTGGAGGCGCACCGACCGGTCGGCCGGGAGGAGCTGGTCCGCTGGGCCGAGGCGCTCGCCGGCCTGGCCCGGACGGGGCTCGGATTCACCGAGAGCCTCTACGAGCGTGAGCGCTTCGAGGAGATCCTCAAGGTCGCGGCCGACATCCGCGCCGTGGCCGTGGGCGATGCCGCGGTCGAGCTGCGCCTCGACGCCTGGCACGAGAGCGTCCGGGCCGGCGTCCCCGGCTACGTCACGCCGAAGGTGGCGGTCGCGGCCGTCGTCGGCAACGAGCAGGGTGAGATGCTGCTCACCCAGCGCGCCGATTCCGGTGTGTGGCTGTACCCGGTCGGCTGGGCCGACGTCGGGTACTCGCCGTCGGAGATAGCGGTCAAGGAGGTGTTCGAGGAGACCGGGATCGAGTGCGAGCCGCTGCGCCTCATCGCCGTCCTCGACGGCCTGCGGCTCGGCTACGCGCCGCTCCCGCTCTACTCGCTCGTGTTCCACTGCCGGATGCTCGGCGGGACGCTGAAGGGCCATCCGCTCGAGACCCGGGCCGTGGGGTTCTTCGGACGCGACGCTTTGCCGCGCCCGGTGGCACCCGGGGCCCGGTGGCTCGACCTGTCCTTCGCCGCCATCCGCGGCGAGGACCGGCCGTGCTGGTTCGACCCGCCCCGCGCCCCGCCGTGGCGGTCAGCTCCGGAGCTGGGCTCCGAGTAGCTCGACGATCGACACCGCGCCGCGCGTGCGCTCCCAGCGGTCGGCGACGGCGTCGTGGTCGACGAGCCCGGCGGCGTCGGGCGCCCGGCCCAGCCGCTCCGCCGCCCGGGCCGCCAGCACCGCGGGCTCGAGGTCGTCGCCGTAGGCGGCGTAGCACTCCAGCCCGTCCCAGAGGTCGCCGACGGCCAGGAGCCGGGGACCGCCGGGTCCCGCGTGCCCGCGTGCCGCGTCGACGGCCGCTTCCCACACGTCGTTGTGGGTGAGGCCGTGGGGAACCTGGTACCCGGCGACCGGGTGGAGCCGCCACTCGAGCGTCTCGCCGCGGGGGCCGTCGTCGGTGAGCCAGGTCTGCGCCCCGTTCACGTAGCTGTCGACGGGCAGGCCGAGCCGGTCGTCGAGCGCGGTCACCAGCTCCGGTGAAATGGCCCACAGCGCCGCCGCGACCCGCGGCCCCGAGCCGTCCGCACGTGAACCTGTCACGCGACGTCGGCGACCTCCAGGCGCCCGTAGCGGATGAGCGGTTCGAAGTGCTCGACGACGGTGAGGTCGGCGTCGAGCAGGCCGCGCGCGGCGGGTGTCTCGAGGTGGTTGCGTGCGTAGCGCCGGGCGACCAGCGCCTTGCGGGCGTCGTCGTCGTGCTCGAGCGCCCACACCGCCTCGTCGAGGAGCAGCGCGCCCTCGGCCAGGTCGGAGAGCAGGTAGGTGAGGCGGCGGGCCTGGAGGAGCTGCACGTCGGTGTCGGCGGCGAGGTAGTGGTCGACGGCCCGGCGCGCGTCGGCGGCGGTCGCGGCCACCGCCTCGGCCGGTCGGGCCAGCACCTCGTGGGCGCGGGCGGCGTCGACGGCGCGGTCCATCCGGGCCAGCAGCGCTTCGTGCGCGCCCTCGGAGCGCATGGCGCGCCGCACGTCGAGCGAGCACACGTTCTCGGTGCCCTCCCAGATCGTGTGGCACTGGGCGTCGCGGAACTGGCGCGCCATGGGCCAGTCCTCCATGTAGCCGTTGCCGCCGAACATCTCGAGGCCTGCGCTGGCCGCGAGGAGCGCGGCGCGGGTGGCACGCACCTTGGCGATCGGGATGAGGATGCGACGCAGGAGGCGCCCCTCCTCCTCGTCGAGGGTGGTGCGGTTGGCCGCCGCGCACTCGAAGGTCATGGCCATACCGGCCTCGAGCTCCACCAGGACGTCGACGAGGGTCTCGCGGACCATGGGGTAGCTGTCGATGCGCTGGCCCCACTGCTCCCGCGACGCGGCGTATATGGCCGCCTCGAGGAACGAGCGGCGGTGGATGCCCAGGCCCATGACCGCCACGCCGAAGCGGCTCCCGTTGACCATCTCCATCATCCGGTGGATGCCCCGCCCGTCCTGCGCGTCGGGCTGCTCCACGGTGCTCCCGCCGGTGCCGTACGTGCCGGCCAGCCAGGCGCGGGCGCCCTCGAGCTCGACCTCGGCGGTCGGCACCCCGACCGTGCCCAGCTTGGGCTTGAGCCGCTTGATGCGGAAGCCGTTGGGGGAGCCGTCGTCGTCGAGTCGGGGGACGATGAAGGTGGCGAGACCGCGGACCCCGTGAGGCGCGCCCTCGGGGCGGGCCAGGACGATGAACACCTCGGCGTCGACGTTGGAGCAGAAGTGCTTGTCGCCGAAGATCCTCCACTCGTCGCCGTCGCGCACCGCCCGGGTGGTGTTGGCGCCGACGTCGCTGCCGCCCTGGCGCTCGGTCAGGAACATCCCGCCCTCCCACGCCACGTCGGGGTCGAGGCTGGTCAGGCGGGTGAACAGCCCGTCGCGGACCTTGGGCGGTGCGTACCGCTCCACGATGTCGGCCGCCGCCGCCGACATCCCGAGGCCGCAGTAGATCGCCGTCTCGGCCTGGCTCACCAGGTAGGACAGCGCGGCGGTGACCACCGCGGGGACCGGGCGCCCGGCGTGCGCGGGCAGGCCCACGAAGCCGGCGCGCACCAGGTCGGCCTTGTTGTCGGTCCAGGTGGAGTTGTGAACGACGCGGCCGGTGTCGTGTCCCCAACGGTCGTAGCGGTCGAGGACGGGACCGTGCTTGTCGGTGACCTCGGCGCGGGGGCCGATCCGGCGCCCCACCAGTGGGCCGTAGGCCGAGACGTGCTCCTCGGCGAACTTCCGGTCGTCGGCGGCGGGGAGGAGCCGGTCGAGGGTCAGGCGCAGGTTGGGGTCGATCTCGTACCAGTCGAGGCCCAGCGCCGAGTCGTAGTTCGAGTAGTCGGCGAGCATGCTCCCAGGGTACCGCCGGTTCCGGGCCTGTACGATCGGCGCGTGGGCCGTTACGACCGCCTGTCGCCGCTCGATTCGAGCTTCCTGCACATCGAGGACCTCGAGGCGCCGATGCACATCGGCGCGCTGGCCGTGCTGGAGGGCGGGCCGTTCTTCGACGAGCACGGGGCCTTCCGCCTCGCCGCCGTCCGCGACCTGGTGATGTCGCGGCTCGACCTGATCCCGCGCTTCCGGCGGCGCCTCCAGCACGTCCCCTTCGGGCAGGGCCGGCCCATCTGGGTCGACGATCCCCACTTCGACATCGCCTACCACGTGCGGCTCACGGCCCTCCCGTCGCCGGGCACCCGCGAGCAGCTGCTCACGCTGTGCTCCCGGGTGCAGGCGGGCCTCCTCGACCGGACCCGCCCGTTGTGGGAGCTGTGGTTCGTGGAGGGTCTGGAGGGCGGGCACGTGGCGCTGATCCAGAAGACGCACCACGCGCTGGTCGACGGCGTGTCCGGGGTCGACGTCGCCACGGTCCTCCTCGACTTCGCCCCCGAACCGCCCGCGACCCCGACCACCGATTGGCAGCCCGAACCGGTGCCGTCCTCGGCCAACCTCTTCGTCGACTCGATCGTCGAGCGGGCCACCCAGCCGGCCGAGCTGGGCCGCTCCGTCCGCGGCGCGCTCCGGCGGCCGCGCGAGGGGATGAAGCGGGCGGGCGAGCTGGCCCGGTCGTTCACCACCATCCTCGACCGGCACCTCTTCGCCCCCCACACGGCGCTCAACGCCCGCGTCGGGCGGAACCGGAGGCTCGAGGCCGTCCGGATCCACCTCGACGACGTCAAGGCCGTCCGCCGGTCGTTGGGTGGCACCGTCAACGACGTGGTCCTCGCCGCCGTGGCCGGCGCGCTGCGCCGGTACTTCACCGGTCGGGGCGACCCCGTCGACGGGTTGGTGCTGCGGGCGCTGTGCCCGGTGTCGGTGCGCGACGACGACGAGCGCCTCCACCTGGGCAACCGGGTGTCGGCGATGATCGTGCCGCTGCCGGTGGGGATCGCCGACCCGGGCACCCGCTTCGACGCGCTGCGGTCCTACACCTCCGACCTGAAGGAACGCCGGCAGGCGGTGGGAGCGGCGTTCCTCGTCGACCTGACCACCTACGCCGCGCCCACCCTGCTCGGCGCGGCGGCCCGCCTGGTGCACCGCCAGCCGTTCGTGAACGTGGTCGTCACCAACATCCCCGGGCCGCAGGTCCCCCTCTACCTCATGGGCGCCCGGATGCTCGAGGCGTACCCGATCGTGCCGCTGGCCCGGAACCTGGCCGTCGGCGTGGCCCTCTTCTCCTACTGCGGCTACGTGCACCTCGGCGTGTTCGGCGATCCCGACGCGCTGCCCGACCTGGCCGCGTTCGCCGCGGCCCTCGACGACTCGTTCGCCGAGCTGGCCAAGATCGCGACCGACGCCCGTGGTTGAGCGGCCCGAGCTCTGGGAGCGCGACGCCGTCGAGCTGGCCGCCGCGGTGCGGTCGGGCGAGGTGCGCGCCGACGACCTGCTGGAGCTGCACCTCGCCCGCATCGCCGTCCACGACCCGAAGCTGAACGCCATCGCCCACCTCGACGCCGACGGCGCCCGCGAGCAGGCGGCCGCCATCGACGCCCGCGTCGGCGCCGGCGAGGATCCGGGCCCGTTCGCCGGCGTGCCGATGGGTGTGAAGGAGCTGACCGCGGTGGGCGGCATGCCCGACACCGGCGCGTCGATGATCTACCGCGGCCGCACGGCCGCCGCCGACTGCGCCGAGGTGGCGCGCCTCCGCGCGGCGGGCGCGGTGATCGTGGGGCTGACCACCTCGCCCGAGTTCGGCGCCGTCAGCTTCACCAACACCCCGCTCCACGGCGTCACCCGCAACCCGTGGGACCCGTCGCGCACCCCCGGCGGGTCGTCGGGGGGATCGGCCGCCGCGGTGGCGTCGGGGATGCTGCCGGCCTGCACGGGCAGCGACGGTGGCGGCTCGATCCGGATCCCGTCGAGCTACAGCGGCCTGCTGGGCATGAAGGCCACGCTCGGGCGCATCGGAGCCGGGCCCGGCGGTCCGTTCGATGCCAGCCTCACGTCGGTACACGGCCCCGTGGTGCGCTCCGTGCGCGACGCCGCCCGCTACCTCGACGTCACGTCGGGACCGACCGACACCGACCCGGTGTCGCTGGCGCGCCCCGGGATCTCCTACGAGCAGGTGGTGGCCAGCGGCGCCGGCGCGGGCGCGCTCCGGGGCAAGCGGGTGGCGTGGTCCTCGTCGCTGGGCTACGCCCGCGTCGACCCCGCGGTCGAGCACGTGGCGCGGGAGGCGGCCGAGGCGCTGGTGGAGCTGGCCGGGTGGGAGCTCGTCGACGTCGACGTGAAGCTGCCCCGGCCCGGAGCGGCGTGGGGTCTGCTGAGCGCGCTGAACATGGCCGCGTTCCGCCTCGACGACGCCCGCGGTCGCTTCGACGAGCTCACCCCGGTGGTGCGGCTCGGCTTCGAGGCCCTCGACAGCCTCGACGCCGCCGGCCTGGGCAAGGCGGTCCGACGGCGCCAGGAGCTCCTCGACGCCGCCGCCGGGGTGTGGGAGCACCTCGACTTCCTGTTGACCCCCACCACGCCGACCACCGCGATCGTCGCCGAGGGCGTGTTGACGGGTGAGGTGGCGGGGGAGCAGGTCAACCTGATGCTCCTGAGCGCCGCGTTCACGGCGCCGTTCAACATGACGGGCCAACCCGCGTGCAGCATCCCGGCCGGCTTCGTCGACGGGCTGCCGGTCGGGTTGCAGGTGGTGGGGCGACGCCACGACGAGGCCATGGTCCTCGCCGCCGCGGCGCTGCTCGAGGAGGCCCGCCCCTGGCCGCGGCTGGCTCCCGGCTACTGAGGTAGGAACCTCGCGACCGGCGGTCTTGACCGCGCGGTCAACTACCCTGCCCGGCGGGATGCCCAAGCAGGAACAGGAGACGGCCTCCGAGGAGGTCGTGGAGGTCGCACCCGGGGTGCTGCGGATGCAGCTCCCCATCTGGATGCCGGGCCTCGGCCACGTAAACATGTACGGGCTGGTCGACGACCGCGGGTTGGCGGTCGTCGACCCGGGGATGCCGGGGCCGAAGAGCTGGCGGGCGGTCAAGGCCCGGTTGCGCTCGGCCGGCTACCGCGTCGGTGACGTGCACACCGTGCTGGTGACCCATTCGCACCCCGACCACTTCGGCTGCGCCGGGAGGCTGCGGAAGGAGGCCGGGGCCGAGGTGGTGGCCCACCGGGCGTTCACCACCTGGACGATGGATCCCCGGGCCGCCGTCTCGGAGGCCGAGGCCGAACGGGTGGAGGAAGCCGCGATCCGGGCCGCCGAGGGCTACCGGGGCCCGTCGGCCGACGAGGCCCCGTCGCTCGCCGGTGGACCCGGTGCGCCCGGCGACGACGACCACGGCGACGACATGGAGGGACGGCGCCGCCTGGCGCCGTGGGGTGGGCCGACCCCGTGGGGTGGGCACCACCCGGCTCCGGCCCTCGTGCACCGGATGGCCTACCGGGCCATGCGCCTGCTGTTCTCGCCCCCCGACCCCACGCGCCGCGTGGTGCACGGAGCGTCGCTGCGCCTCGCCGGCCGCGACTGGTTCGCGGTCCACACGCCGGGCCACACCCTCGACCACCTCTGCCTCTGGGATCCCGAGGGGGGCGTCCTGCTGAGCGGCGATCACGTCCTCCCCACCATCACGCCCCACATCGCCGGTTCCCCGCACGGCGACTCGCTCCACGCCTACCTCGTCACCCTCGACCTGGTGGCGTCGCTGGACGGGGTCGAGCTCGGACTGCCCGCCCACGGCCACCCGTTCACCGACGTGCCCGGGCGCGTCGAGGCGATCAAGGAGCACCACCGCGAGCGGGTGGAGGAGTTGCGCCGGGCGTCGTTGGCGCTGGGCCCCACCGGCGTGCAGGAGCTGTCGCGCGAGGTGTTCCCGCGCCGGCACTGGGGCGTCATGGCCGAGAGCGAGACCTTCTCCCACCTCGAGCACCTGCGCCGCGCCGGCGAGGCCGAGCGCTGGGAGGAGGGCGGTCGCCTCGTGTACCGCGCCACCCCCGGCTGAGCGGGCGGCGCCGGCCCGTGGCCCTACCGGGGAATGCAGGCGAACAGGTGCCGGCCGTACTCCTCGTGGAAGGGCACGCGTCGGTCGTCGTCGGGCCCGAGGTCCAGCACCTCGGAGAATTCGCCGTACCGGCGCAGGTACTCCTGCACGTACTCGGGTGTCCAGTGGGGCAGGCGGTCGCGATACCGCCGCTCGTCGCCCTGGCCGGTGTCGAGGAACACCACGCGACGCGCCGATCGACCGAGCCGGCGCACCAGCTCCTCCCCGCTGCAGCTCCCGTCTCCGAGCGCGAAGCGGTGCAGGAGCCCGAAGCAGCTGACGACGTCCCAGGCGCCCAGGGAGGAGCCGAGGACGGCCGCGGCGTCCGCGGTGGTCATCCGGTTCGGGTCCACGCCGTAGGCGGCTCGTGCGAGCTCCGGAGCCATGGGATCGATCTCCACCCCGTGGGCGTCGTAGCCGGCTTGCGACATGGAGGCCACGAACCATCCGTAGGTCGCGCCCACGTCGAGGTAGCTCGCCGGAGGCCCGACGCCGAGGCCGCCGAGCACGTGGAGCATCCGGTCGAGCCGGTCGGTGCACCGCCTCGCCAGTGGCCACTCACGGCGGAGCTCCGGGGCGTCGATCGGTTGTCGCAGGGCGCGCCGCCCCGCCTGGCTGCGCATCCCGGCCAGGTGATCCTGGAGGGCGGTCGTGGTGGGGATCCCTATGTTGGAGACGGTGAGGTGCGTCGATCCCTGCACGACGGCGGCCGCGACGCGGTGGTGGCCGTCGGAGAGCTGTACGCAGTCCGAGTGGGCGATCGGGTGCACCTCGACGGGTGCGCCGTGGGGGCTGCCGCCCCGCTCGGTGCGGGGGTGGGTTCCCTCGCCGAGCGATGCCCGCGCGAATCGGCGCGCGTGATCCGCCACGCCTTCGACGGTGGTGGCCCCGAAGAAGTGGCCGTCGAGCTCGATGCAGTTCCGGGCCAGGATCCCGTAGGGCGTGGTCGCGAACCCGTCGGCCGTCGCCGCTTCCACGCCGAGGGCCTCGGCCCGCCTCAGGAGGTCGACGTGCGGACCCTCGCTCACCGGAGTGGAGGACCACAAGAGGTCGTTCGTCAGTCGCGCGTACTCGTTGCCGGGGATGTCGGACTGGTAGCCGAGCAGGACGCGGTCGAGCGCGACCCGCTGGGAGGTCGCCGCCGCGCTGACGGGCGCCAGGCGCGGGAACGGCCGTAGCAGCCGGTAGGTCACGTACCGGGCGGCCCGGCCGACGCCGCGTGCGTGATAGCCGGCCGTCGCCAGGCGGTACCTGTCCACGGCGACCGGACACGAGCCGTCGACGGCGAGGGGACCCAGGCTGCTTCCGGCCCGGGCGGGGTTTGATCGGTTCACAGGCGCACGGTTCCTGGTCACGGACCGGGGACGACGAGCGGGAGCCGGTACCGGGACAAGCGTACCGGGCATGGCCGCTCCGAGATCGTGATCCGACCTATCTGTCGGCCGGGTTCCGTGAGCCTGATCGCTGCTCACCGGACGGTTGCCGAGAAGCCGCCGCGCCGGTGCGGGCCCCGTGCAAGATGGTCGCCACGGTCGCCGACCGCGACACCGTCCGGAGGTTCCCCAGATGCGCGCCGCCCTGCTGCTCCAGTGCCCCGATCGCCCCGGCATCGTCGCGGCCGTGGGTCGGTTCGTGGCCGAGACCGCCGCCGGCAACATCGTCGAGGCCGACCAGCACTCCGACGCCATCGCCGGTTCGTTCCTCCAGCGCGTCGAGTTCGACACCGACCGCGCGCTCGGGGAGCTCGCCGGCGCGTTCACCCCGATCGCCGAGCGCTTCGGGATGACGTGGGAGCTCCACGACCTCGCCCGACCGGCCCGGCTGGTCGTCCTGGCCTCCCGGGAGGGCCACTGCCTCGGCGACCTGCTGGTGCGCTGCCACCTGGGGGAGCTGCGGGCGTCGGTGGTGGCGGTCGTGTCGAACCATCCCGACCACGAGGCGCTCGCGGCGCGCTTCGAGGTCCCGTTCCACCACCTCCCGATCGGCGACGATCGTGAGGTCCAGGAGGCGGAGCTATCGGACCTGCTCGGCCGGATGACCCCCGATCTCGTGGTGCTGGCGCGCTACATGCGGGTGCTGCCGGAGTGGCTGGTGGAGCGGTGGCCGAACCGGATGATCAACATCCACCACTCGTTCCTCCCGTCGTTCGCGGGGGCCCGGCCCTACGCGCAGGCGCATGACCGAGGGGTGAAGGTGATAGGCGCCACGGCGCACTACGTGACCGCCACGCTCGACGACGGGCCGATCGTCGCTCAGCAGGTGCTACCGGTGTCGCACCGCGACGATCCGACGCGCCTCTCCCGCCGGGGCCGGGACATCGAGTCGGTGGTGCTCGCCGAGGCCGTACGGCTCCACCTGGAACGCCGCATCGTGGTGTACGGCCGCCGGACCGCCGTCTTCGACTGAGAGCCACCAGGCCGGCGGCGACGGAGAGGAGCGGCCTTCGGCGACCGGGGCTACGGTGCCGGGCATGAGCCGCGCCTCGCTCCCCGACGACCCCACCGCCGAGGTCACCGACCTCCTCCAGACGCTGATCCGCAACGCGTGCGTCAACGACGGCCGCGAGGCGTCGGGGCAGGAGGTGCGCAGCTCCGACGCGCTCGCCTCCTACCTCGAGGGAGCCGGCCTCGACCTCCAGGGCTTCGAGCCGCGTCCCGGCCGGCGCAGCCTGCTCGCTCGCATAGAGGGCTCCGACCCCACCGCCCCCACCCTGTTGCTCATGGGCCACACCGACGTGGTGCCCGTGAACCTCGAGGGCTGGAGCCGCGACCCGTTCGCCGGCGACCTCGACGACGGGATGGTGTGGGGCCGGGGCGCCATCGACATGCTCAACCTCACGGCGTCGATGGCGGTGGCCTTCCGGCACCTGGCCGACTCGGGGTTCACACCACGCGGCACCCTGGCCTACCTCGCCGTCGCCGACGAGGAGTCGCTCGGCACCTGGGGGGCCGACTGGCTCACGGGGCACGAGCTCGACCACGTGCGGGCCGACTACGTGGTGACCGAGTCGGGCGGGTTCCAGATGCCCACCCCGGGCGGGATCCGCCTGCCGGTGATGGTGGAGGAGAAGGGCACCTACTGGACCAAGATCACCGTCCACGGCACCCCCGGCCACGGGTCGTCGCCCTACGGCACCGACAACGCGCTGGTGACCGCGGCCGAGGTGGTGCGGCGCATCGCCTCGTACCGGCCGCCGGCTCGCCTCTCCGACGTCTGGCTCCGCTTCGTCGCCGGGATGGAGCTCCCGGCCGAGCTCCGCGACCCGGCCGGCGTCGAGGGCATGCTCGAGCTCCTGCCCACGGGCCTGGCCCGGATGCTGTACTCGGCCACCCACACCACGTTCGCGCCGACCATCGCCCACGGCGGTACCAAGACCAACGTGATCCCCGACCGGGTCGAGCTGGAGGTCGACGTCCGCACGCTGCCCGGCGAGGAAGGCGATGTGGCCCGCCGGATGCTGCTCGACGCCGTAGGCGACCTGGCCGACCGTATCGACCTGGAGTCGAACGACGACCCGCCGACCTCGTCGCCCGTCGACACGCCGCTGTGGGACTCTCTCGCCCGGACCACGGCCAAGCTCTGCGAGGGCTCGGCGCTGGTGCCGATGATCATGGTGGGTGGCACCGACAACCGCTTCTTCCGGCGCACCGGATCGGTGGGGTACGGGTTCGGCCTCTTCAGCCGCCGCCTCGACCTCGCCGACTACTCCACCATGTTCCACGGCAACGACGAACGGGTCGACGTGGAGTCGCTGCGCCTCTCCACCGAGCTCTGGACGGCCCTGGCCCACGACCTGCTGGCCTGACGGGGCGGGCCGCATCCTGGATCTTGTCCGTCTCCGGGCCGGGGCCCGGACTCCCACGGGGGTGCTCCATGTCTCCTAACGCGAGCGTCGTGAACCACATCGGGCACTGCGTGGCCGACGTCGGGCGCGCCCGTCGCTTCTACGAGGAGGTGTTCGGGTTCCGCATGACGCGTGAGCTGTCCGTGCCCGACGGCCCGGCTTCCACGCTCCTGCGCGTACCACCGCCCGTCGGGCTGACGGCCACCTACCTGGAGCTCGGCGGCACGGTGCTGGAGCTGTTGCACTTCGACCGCCCGGCCGACGCCGAGCGCCATGAGCGGGTGTTCACCGAGCCGGGGCTCACCCATCTGTCGTTCTCGGTGGACGACGTCGCCGCCACCTGCGCGTCGGTCACCGAGCACGGCGGGACGGTGCTGACCGACACCGACATCGGTGGCCTCGCGGTCATGGTGCGGGACCCCGACGGCCAGCTCCTGGAGCTCCTGGCCACCGGCCTGGTCGAGAGCACCTGATCCCCCGACCGGTCGCCCGATGCCTCCGGGGGGTCGCCCGGTCGGGGCCCGTCGCCATCCGTGCGCCGGCGCGCGGCCGCCGCGCCGGGATGCCGGGGCCGACGCGGATCCGGGTTCAGCCGTCCCCCTCGTCGCGGCCCTCGCCCCCCGCGTCCTGCTCGCGGAGGTAGCGCTCGAAGGCGGCGGCGATGTCGTCGCCGGCGCTGCTCCCCGTCTCCGCCGACGGGTGGTCGGCGCGCTCCTCGAGCCGGCGTATGTAGGCGCGGGTGTCGTCGTCGTCGCCCACGGCGTCGTCGATGCGGAGCCGCCACTCCTCGCCCTCGCGGCGTAGCTCGTCGAGCCGGAGGCCCACGCCGAGGAGGTCGGCGGTGCGGGAGAGGAGGAGCTCGGTGGCGGGCGGGTCGGAGTGGATGGGCGGCAGGTAGTGGGGCACCGGTGCCCACAGCGACACCGACGGCACCCCCGCCGCCCGGCACTGGTCGTGGAGGACCCCGACGATCCCCGTCGGGCCCTCGTAGCGCGAGCGCGACAGGCCCAGCCCGTCGATCAGCGCCGGGTCGGTGGCGCTGCCGGTCAGGACGGGGGGCCGCGTGTGCGGGACGTCGGCGAGCAGGGCGCCCAGCATCACGACCATCTCGCACCCGGTCGTGGCCACCACCTCGAGCACGGCGCGGCAGAAGGACCGCCAGTTCCGGCTCGGCTCCATGCCCATCAGGAGCACGGCGTCGTGGGGTCCGCCGGTGGGACCGGCGAGGAACCGGTTGGCGGGCCAGTCGATGTCGGAGGTCACACCGTCGACGAGGTGCAGCCGGGGGCGGTGCCGCCGGTAGTCGAGGTGGGCCTCGGGGTCGACGCTCGCGAAGGGGCGGGCGTCGAACTCGCGGGCCAGCCACCTCGTAGCGCCGGTCGCGGCGTCGCCGGCGTCGTTCCATCCCGCGAAGGCGCACACCATCAGCGGCCGGGTCAGCCGCGGCCGGCGCTCCCAGACCAGCCCGTCGGTGCCGAACCCGTCGGCCGGCCCATCGGCGTGATCGAGCGCGCCCATCAGCCGCGTAGC
>WBZR01002839.1_pt1 | contig 16960 bp, 18 predicted proteins | sample 5204231 | NCBI WGS metagenome assembly WBZR01 (sample SAMN12412403, study PRJNA552823) | activated sludge metagenome | isolation source: activated sludge from anammox sidestream of wastewater treatment plant... | place: USA: Virginia | collected 2017-08 | reverse complement strand
TTGTTTGCAACGTGAAGAAGAATTCAATAAGAGAAATTTAGAAGAGGCAGACCTTTTGACTATTTCGGCTTTTAACAAAGCGCATCCAGAATTCGCTGATAATAAACCAAACAGTATTCAATGGAAAGATTCAGCAGGCAACTACTGCTGTGCGGCCTTCTGCCGCAGCTGGTATGGCAAGCGCTCTGTGGGTGTGTACCGGCGCGACGATGTTTGGAATGATTATTGGTGGTTCGTGGGTGTCTGCAAATAGTTCTTTGATTTTGTGCAATTTAACTTTTTGAAACTTAGACCTTTGGTTTTTTAATCGAAGGTCTTTTTTGTTATATAATTAACACTGAGAGTAGGTGAATATGTAATTGAATATTTTTAATACTACCGAAATCAGTATCCATATATTGAGAATATCTAGAATCAAGATTTTAAATAGAGTAATATATGTAGACACTTCAAAATTAATGAAGTTACTTGGTATAAAATACTAATGTATTTTAGATATAGAATAATATTCAATCAATTGAGTTATCAAAAGGTGGTGATCTGGAAAGTATTTTATACAACTGCTATGCGACCTTCAACCGCAACTGGAATGACAAGCGCAACGTGAATGTGAATCAGAATGACAATGATTGGAATGATAATTGGTGGTTCGTGGGTGTCTGCAAATCATTTCATTAATTAAAAATAAAAACACATTTATGTGTTTTTATTTTCTGTCTGTCCAAGCCATCCTCCTAGCATTCTGCCTATTTCGTCGAGTGGTAGTGATATCAATTCATACTTTTTTGTATCTATTGATCGCGTCTCCCACAGGACAAGTAATAATATTTTTAGTGTGTCTAATTTTCTAATAGCTGTTCGCAAGTATGGAGTCTTTTCTTCCTTTTTTACAAAACTTGCACTAGAAATCATTTCTATTATTTCTATAAATAATTCATCAATCTTTATTGCAAGTGTATAACGATGAGTTTTTGGTATTGTATGATATATACTATACCAAAACACATAAACACTTTTCACTTTTTGCAAGATTGGGAGAAGTTTCTCCTGAAATTGTGTCGGGAGGGGGGTAACATTCAAAGGTTTATTCATATTATTTATGAAATATTATACTACAAGTTATAAAGAAATAATTTCTCTTGAAAATCTTCTGCTAGCATACAAAGAATTTCGTACTGGTAAAAGTAAAAAGAAAGATGTAATAGAATTTGAATTTAATCTAATGCAAAATTTAATAGATTTACACAATGATTTAAGAAATTATACTTACACTCATAATAAATATATAAATTTTAAAATAAACGATCCGAAGCCGAGAGATATTCATAAAGCATTGGTAAGAGATAGAGTTCTTCATCATGCTATATACAGACAATTATATCCATTTTTTGATAAAACTTTCATCTCGGATTCTTATTCTTGTAGAAATAATAAAGGTACACATAAATCGCTTGATCAGTTTACAAATTTTACTCGCAAAGAAAGTGAAAATTATACTAAGCAATGTTTTATATTAAAATGTGATATAAAAAAATTCTTCGCCAGCATTGATCAAGATATTTTACTTAAAATTTTAAAGAGAAAAATAATAGATCAGAATATAATTTCTCTTCTAGAAAATATACTAAAAAGTTTTTGTATAGAGAATAAAACAGGAAAAGGTCTTCCATTAGGTAATCTTACAAGTCAGCTTTTAGTAAATATTTATATGAATGAATTTGATCAATATGTAAAGCACACCCTAAAAGTAAAGTTTTATATCCGTTACGTTGACGACTTTGTTTTTATTTCAAAAGATAAGAAATATTTAGAAGATATTTTAGAAAATATAAAGAGATATTTAGAAATAAACTTAAAATTAAACTTACATGAAAATAAAGTTTTTATTAAAACTATTTATTCTGGTGTAGATTTTTTAGGATTTATTCACTTTCCAAAATATAAAATTTTAAGAACAGCCACAAAAAGAAGAATGTTTAAAAAGTTAAAAGAAAATAATTATAAAGAAAATTCAGTTACTTCGTATTTAGGTTTACTTGGTCACGGAAATACTTTTAAGATTAAAAATAAAATTTCAGATAAAAGTATTTAAATGTTATAATCATGAAAATACAAACTATTATAAAAGTATTCTAAAATCATTATGATAAACATTGAAGACTTAGCAAAAGTGAAAATAAAAGTAGGAACTATTTTAGAAATAGAAGAGGTGGTAGGAAGTGAGAAGCTTCTAAAATTGTCTGTGGATTTTGGAGAAGAAAAACCAAGACAAGTTCTTTCAGGGATAAAAAAGTTTTTTGAGAAAGATTTTTTATTAAATAAACAATTCGCATTTGTTACAAATCTTGAACCAAGAAAAATAATGGAAATGGAGAGTGAAGCTATGATACTTGCAACAGGAGAAAAAACTCTTTCATTGCTTACTCCAACAACTCCTGTAAAAAATGGTTCACAGATGAGATAGGTTATAAGAATTAAATATTTTATGAAAGACAGGTTTTTGAAATGGTCAGAAAAAGTAGCAAATAGCAAAAATGCTCTTAAAACTCTTTTTTGGGTCTCTTTTGCAGAATCTGCGATTTCTCCATTTCCTGCTTATTTTTTAATAATGTTTATTTTGGCACATAAAGTAAAATATTCATGGAAAAAAGTAGCAATAATTGCAACGGTATCATCTGTTTTAGGAGGAATTCTAGGATATTTTATCGGATTTTATTTTTTTAAACTAATAGGACAACCAATTTTGGATTTTTATCATTTACAAAATGAGTTTAATAATTTTGGGTCAAAATTAAATGCTAATGAGTTTTTAATTTTAATTATTGCTGCTATGACTCCAATACCATTTAAAATTACAGCTATTGCTAGCGGATTATTTTCAGTAAATTTTGTTTTATTTATTTTAACTGCAATACTAGGAAGGGGAATTAAATTTATAATAGTATCTTTCTTAACTTATAAATATGGAGCAAAAATGAAAGATGCTATAAGTAAAAGCATTTGGTCAGCAGTTATTACTTTTTTGATTATTTGTTTTTTTGTATATTATTTCGTTTTCAGATAATCATTTTACATGATAAAATATAATTATAATTATGAGTAATATTTTTACAAATAGATTTAAAGATGATAACTATGTATCATCAATTGGGATTTTTGGAGAAAAAAGACTTTCTGCTGTTAATCATATTTGTATTCATAAAGATTGTGTATTGTTTAATGATATTGTGATACCATTTGGTGCAAAAGACATAGAAAAAGAAGGCACAAGAGTAATAGATGATATATTGCAAGAAATTATTCATATAATACAAAACTCAGAAAACATAAAAAAGAAAGTTATTGTATGTGGAGAAGGTAGAGCAAAAAGAATGTTTGCAAGGAAATTAGAAGATAGATTAAAAAGAGAAATAGAGTATTAAACTTATATTGTTGTTATGATTTTTGTGACTCCGCTAGGAATCGAACCTAGATCAAAAGCTTAGAAGGCTTCTATTCTATCCGTTGAACTACGGAGTCATTATTTTGATAATATAACATATTTTATAAAAAATAAAACATTTATATTAAAAGATTAAAATGTTATAATTTAGGAACAAATATATGGAAAAACGAAACGAAAGACATATAGAATATTCTATTTCAGAATTAAAAAAAGATAATTTAGAAAACAAATCCATAAAAGACATAAACGAATCCAAAAGACTTTTAAAAGAATTTCCTATTGTTAATATAATGAATATATTAAAGAAAAGCCCATTAAACATAAGAAAATTTATGGACACAAAATATGACGGAGAATCAGAAATAAAATACCAAGAGATTTTGAATCAGTCTTTTTTATACATTAAGAAAAATATAGAAAAGAATATTATTTCAAGTGAGTTCAAAAATGAAACAGATAAAAAAAAGGAAGAAGAAATGGACAATGAGATTATTGATATAAATAAAGACCTGATTCAAAAAATCAGAACTCTGGGTCTTTATTATAGAGAAAAAAATATCTTAGAAAGATTTCACAAAATAATGACAAATATTCATAGAAAAGATACTGACAGAGTCTCATTGGGATTATTTTTGTTGAAATATATAGACAAAGATATAGAAATTGAAAAAAACAACAAGAGTACTATTTATGATAAAAAATTTGATTTTGAAAAATCAAATCCTAGAACAATAATGTATAGACATATATTAAATGATATAGAGAATTATTTAAAAAATAAAAAGTTTAAAAACTCTTTAAATTTTAGGAAATCAGCAGGAGATATATTAGCAAAAGACATTACTTTGTATGAAGGGGAGTAGATTTAAGTTTCTAATGATTAGTCGAAATGATAATTATATATTCTTAAAATAAATTATTGATTAAGATTTATTGTTAGTGCCCGAGACTGGATTTGAACCAGCATGAGTTGCCTCGCTACCACCTCAAGGTAGTGCGTCTACCAATTTCGCCACCCGGGCAAATAAAATATAATTATTATAAATAACTATATTTTCAAAAAACATTTATTCTTGTTCTAAATTATTTTCTTCTTCTTTTAATTCTTGAGTTGTTATGCCATCTTTTTTGACATATTTTGTGTCAACTTTTAATTTTCTTCTCGTATCTCTCAAAGCTTTATCTCTTATATAGTAAAGTTTACTTCTTCTTGTTTTATTTTTTCTAACGATTTCTATTTTATCAATATTTCCAGAATAGAGAGGATATATTTTCTCAACTCCAACACCAGATGCTATTTTTCTCACAGTAAATGTCGCTGATTGAGTATTTCCATGCTTTCTAGCAATTACTATTCCTTCAAATACTTGTAATCTGATTTTGTCATCCTTATCTTTTAATTTGTTATAAACTTTAACAACATCTCCACTAGAAAAATTTAAAGCTTTCCTTTCTTCTTCATTTACTTTTGATAATTTTATATTTGTTTTCATATTTTTTGTATAAAAATCTTTTTACTAAAAATTAGTGAGAAACTACCGTGATATCTAATAAATACGATCTAAACTCAGATTTTTATATTAAATAACTCTATTTAATAGCAAAATATTAACATATTAAGGCTTTTTTTTCAACTTATTGTTTATAATTTAAATCTTTCAAAATTTTATTCATATCATTGTGCTCTTTTGTCAAAAAAGTTTTTTCTATTTTTTTATTTTTTTCATCTATTATTTTTATAGTTAAAGAATAAGCATGTAGAAATGGTCTTGATAATTCTATACTAAATTCTTTTTGTAATTTTTCTGATTCCAATTTACCTACACCATATAAAGTATCTCCTAAAATAGGATGTCTAATTGATTTAAAATGAACTCTTATTTGATGTGTTCTACCTGTTTCTGGATAACATTCTACAAAAGTAAAAGGTTTATCATTTTTACTTTTTAGTCTAGCTAACACTTTATATCTTGTAATAGCATCTCTTTCTTTTCCTCTAACATCTCCTTTGCCATCATTAGTCCAAATATCTTTAGTATTCTTTTTTCTAAAATCTGATCTACTTCTTGATATTGGTGCATCTATTATCCCTGTATCATTTTTGATATGTCCTACAACTATTGTATGATAAACCTTTTTTGTTGTATGTGCATGAAATTGTTTTTTTAAAAATTTAAAAGAGTCCTTATTTAAAGCAAATACCATAACTCCGGTTGTGTCTGTATCTAAACGATGAACAATACCTTCTCTATTAATATCTCCAACTCCTTCTAATATATTTTGCCAGTTTTTCTTTTTAAATTTAGTTTTAACAAAATCTTTTAACCAATCTGCTAAAGTATAAGCTTCTTTCCTGTCATCAGTATGAGTCATTATACCTCTTGGCTTATCAATTATTACTTGATTTTGATTTTCATAAATTATTTTTATTTTTGGTATCTCTTTCATAATAATATTTGCAGAAAAATTAATTTTAAGGTATTATATCATAGGTAGAATACTTATTAAAAATAAATTTTAAGTATTAAATAAAGGGTGATTAGCTCAGTTGGCAAAAGAATACCTGACAGCACATTTAATGTGCTGCAAGAATAAAGAAGTTGTTAATAAAAGCAGGTCAAGTTTAATAATAAAATATAAGGGTGATTAGCTCAGTTGGTAGAGCAGCGCATTTACACTGCGAAGGTCGGGGGTTCGAATCCCTCATTACCCACTAGAATAGTACTTAGCGGTTTCGAAGAAACCGCTAAGTACTATTCTAGTGTCTCTATTGTACCAAGCTCGAACAATTTTTCAAAACAGAACCTAATCGCACATCCGTGCGCTGAAGTGCCTCTGTGCGAAGCACAGAGCTTTTGCAAATCAAAAGGACGGATATGCGAAATGCAAATGCGGACTCGGTTTTGCGAAACTATTTTCTGAGGAAAGGATTCGCAAAACCTCGACTACTTTTTTCGGCGGGGATTCGGAGTTTCGCCCGTGCGGAGGAGGGGTCTGGGGAGGAATCCGCGCGGGCTTCCGTTTGGATTTTGGGCGGGGCGGGCTATGGATAAAAAATACCTAATATGTTAGAATGACGGTATATGTCACTACAAGAAAAATTGTCAAGAATGTCGCAAAATCTGCAGGAAACCAAGGCAGAGACAGAGAGACAAACTCAAGAAAAAGAACTTGAGCCGATTCGTGCTCGAATTAAAGAGCTTGAAAACGAGAAAAACCAAATCGAACTAATTAAGGGTTCTTTAGAATTGAAATCTGGAGAGAAAACAGGAAAAGGAATGAGAGAATACTCGAAAGAAACTAGCGAACAAGCACAAAAAGAATCTACTCGCTTGGATACTTTGGTAGATAAAAATAAAGAAGCATTGCAGGCAATGGGAATTGAAAATAAAGATCAACTTGTAGAAAATGCAGAATTTGCCGAAGAATCAGAAGTTGTCAGTTATAAAAAAGCAAAAAAAGAAACTGCTGATTTAGAAATATCAGATAGTGCTTTAAAAGAAAAGTTAAAGACACTTGGAATGAGTGTTGATGAAGAAAATTTTTCTTATGATTCCGCAGAAAAAGCATCGGCTGAAAAATTACAATCGCTAGAGGGCGACCTTTTGCAAGAAAAATTAAAAACACCAGAAGGAAAAGAAGAGGCAATAGAAACTCTCTCAAAAAATTTGGAAAAGAATGTTCCACAAGTTTCTTTCTCTAAAGATGAAAAAACTGGTGTTCAAACTTTTAATCTAAGTCGTGGTGAGGGGAAAATAATTATACAGGGTGAAAAAACAAAATTTGAAGGTTGGAATAGGACTAAATTATTACCCGATGAAATAACTGCTTTGGAGAAAACATACGGCAAAGATGTAGTCAAAGAAGCTCTTTTAAAGGCCTATGGAAACAAAACAGAATTAGCTTTTGAAAATTTTGATAAAGAAACTAAAAACATAGATAAAGCTCTTAAAGAAGATTTAGAAAGAGCAAGTCCAGAAAAAGGTGTTGAGGCGAGCAAGTCGTTTCGTGAATTTCAAAACCTCGCAAATGTTTTTAGAACTACTCTAAAAGAAAAAGCTGAAGAATTAAAAGCTAAAGGAGTAAATTTTAATCCTGACTATGTTCAAAATTATGGTGGCAATTATAAAGAATACGGAATGCTTGGTAAGTATGACCAAGACAATGAACTTATTGAGCAAATAATGCGCAATCCTTCTACATACCCTCCGAGATTAAATTTTGATGCCTTAAAGGAATACACTGATAAGCGAATAGAACAAATCAAAGAGCTGACCGAAGATATTAAAAAACTAGAAACCGAGGAAGATGTAAATAAATTCACAAGAGGTGAAAAAAGTGGAATCGGTAAAGCTCATAAAAATATACTTTACACAAAATTTGATGGAGTAAAAAGACCACAGTATTATGCGAATGAGCAAAGTTGGGAACAAACGAAAGTTAAGGGCTTGATGCAATTCAAGTCTTATGAGGAAGCATCAAATTATTTTAATAAAAAGGAAGCGGAGCGTGAGAGTGTAAAAGGAAAAGTTCTCCAATCTGTAGAAACTGCTATTGACACTGATATCAAAGGCAAAGAACTTCGTAAAGAAATTGAAGCCCAAAATTTTGGCAGAGGTATAAACGATGTGGAAAGTGAAGTTTCCCGTATCGAGAAGAATAAAAAAGAAGCTCTTGCTTTGATGAGTGAGCTTATAAAGTTAGAGTCTGAATTACCGAAAGAATCAGTTATTCTTAGTGGAAATGAGATAAAAGTTCCTTCTGTTGGCCAACAATTAGAACAGTTAAGAAAAGATCGAGAAACCGAGGAGCAAAATCTAAAAAACTTAAAACAAAAAATTTCTAGCCACGAATCAAGCAAGCCAAAACTTTTTGGAAAAGATAAATGGGAAAAAGATTTGACTGACTTGAAGCAAGAACAAAAAGATTTAGAAGAAAAAATTCGTAAAATGGGAAATGAAGATTATTCTGCGCTATCAAGAAAATACACTTTTCGTATTCCCACTGAACAATATTCTGATGTAGAAAGGTTAGTTAAAGAACAAAAGTATATTGAAGGTAGCCCAAGTGAAGTTTTGGCGAATTTAAAAACTCAACTTGATGAGATGGTTAATCGCAAAGCTCCTACATCAGTAATAAATCTTTATAAAGAATACAAAGATTTAGAGAAGAAACTTTCTTAATTTTTAGGGAGCAAAATTTGTGCGCGAACGGGAGGGTGGGTCAAGCACAATAATAAAATAGGAATTTCTGCTTTGCAGAAATCTCAATATGGTATTTCTTTTTCTTAATGCCCGCCCCGCCCAAAATCCAAACGGAAGCCCGCGCGGATTCCTCCCCAGACCCCTCCTCCGCGCGGGCGAAATCCAGGATCCCCGCCGAAAAAATTAGCCGAGGTTTTGCGAATCCTTTCCCCAGAAAATAGTTTCGCAAAACCGAGTCCGCATTTGCATTTAGCGTTTCCCCGGCACTTTCCATTTTGGAAAGCTCTGTGCTTCGCACAGAGGCGCGTAGCGCGCGGGGAACGCTAGTGTCTTTTGTTTTGAAAATAGGTTCTAACTTGGTACAATAGAGACACCAAAAGTGGTTCAGTAAGCATACAAACAATAATTCAATAAATTTTATTATAAAGTGGATTTTTTGTTTGATTTTTGCTAAAATATAATTCTTGTAGCTTCCACTACTTAATTTTGCTACTAGAATATATGGTGCCTATGGTGTAATGGTTAGCACTAGGGTTTGTGGAACCCTCAGTTCCGGTTCAAATCCGGATAGGCACACCAAAAATGATTAACTATATTTAATTATTAAATATGTAATCTTTCAAAACCGTCTCTTGTGTAATCATTATATGCTAATATTTCCCAATTAGAAAATTCATCCATATTAGTAGCATTTTCATCATCTGATTTAATATCATCAATTCCTATTATATTTCTATATATTTTTTTAATTCTTTTTCTGAAGCCTCGTAAAGGGGAATATTTCAAAAGTGTAACACCAGCATTATCAGAAGGGTTATACATATTCATATATATATGATCTTTTACAGAAAGATTTTTACCATATAATAATGTAGATAAAAACATTTTAATAAAAATTCCATGAGTCACACATAAATTATATTTTTTAGAATTTTTTAATAAAAATTTTCTTGCTTTTAGCGATCTATTTTTTAAATCTTGAAAATTTTCTTCATCATACATTCTAAAATCAGGATCATGTACGGATTTATCCATTTTATCTATAAAATCTTTAGCAATAGGATCATCATATCTCATACCTACAATAATACTTGGATTTTTTCTTTCTGCTAAAAGTGGAGTTATTATTAGATTTTTTGGTTTTATTTTTAGATAATTATTTACTATACTCGCAGTCTCTAAAGTTCTTTCATATGGAGATATAAATATTTTCTGTATTTTCATATTTAAGAGTCTATTTCCTAAATCTTCTACTTCTTGAATACCTTTTTGAGAAAGACCACCTTTTTCATCTTGTCTTCTTTTTTCAGAATTTAATATAGTTTCTCCATGTCTTACTAAATAAAAATATTTTGTGAACATATTAAAAGATTATATCAAAAAAAATTTTTATCCACAATTTTTATAAAAAATAATAAAAATAGCTATTTTTGATATATAATTGAGTTATGACTATACAGAACATAGAAGATGTAATGGAAAGAATATTAAGCTTAAATAGGAATTTAACAGAAGACTCTTTAAGAGATCTTCTTAATGCTAGCGGTTGGGATAAAGAAGATATTTCAGAAGGTATTAAAATATTTAAGAAAAAAGAAAAAGACATAATTGTTGCACCTATTACAAATATAATAAATAAAACAGCAGACTATGATAGATTAAAAGAATTAGAAGAAAAAGAAAATAAAAAAAAGAATTTAGTATATACAAAACAAAATGAGTTTGAAAACATAGAATATCAATTAAAATTAAAAGAAAATATAGAAAAAAAGAATAATGCAATATTGAAAGAATTAGAGCCAGCGATAGAAGAAAAACCTAAAACAGAAGGATTATCTTTTAATCAAAATCTAAATCTTGATAATTTAAATAAAAAAGAAAAAAGTAATTATACAGAAATTAATGTAGAACAAAATCAAAATTTAAAAAATTATGATGAGAATATAAAAGAAGCACTTAATAATCAGAATAATAAAAAACCAGCAAAAAAAATAGAAAAAATTTTATTTTATTTATTACTTTTAATTTTTTTGTTTACTTTGGGTATATATTTCTTTTTTCCAGACAAAATTAATTCTTTAATTTCCAGTAATTATAATGATAAAATTGAACTAAAAAACAATAGTTTAATAGAAGATGAAGTTGAAAATATTGTGAAAGAAGAAAAAGATATAAATGAAGATATTACACTTGATTTAAATGAAGAAAACAAAGATGGTGAAGAAAATAAAGATAACAAAGAAAAAAAAGATGACCAAAATACAAAAAATATAAACTCAACAAATACAGAAATAATAAACAATTACAGTAAAACAGAATTAAATGATTTAAAGAAAGAATTAGAATTATTAAAAACCGAATTAGAAAAATATAAGAATAAAGAAATACAAGAAAAAACAATAATAAAATACATCTCTCAAAAAGGAGCTACAGGAGCACAAGGAAAACAAGGTAGAGGTATTTTAAATGTAAATGCGACAACAACTGGGTTTTTGGTAAATTATACAGATAATACTAGTGAAATAATTGAATATTCTACAACAACTATATTGAATATATTAAATGCAAAAAATGTTTGTTTTAATGACGCAAGTTCTACAACTACAAATGTTTGTTTGGATAGTCAAAAAGTATTAGAAATTTTATCAAAATAATTATTTAATGTGGTATAATTTATATACTATTAGTTTAATAAATAAAATTTATATATGAATAATAATTGTAATGTATGCAACTTAGATAAAGAAAGTTGTAATTGTGAAAATGGTAACTGTATTAATTGTGGAGGTAATAAAGCTATATGCTCAAATGGTATATGTAAATTTTCTCCTGAAACCAAAAAAGAAAAAAAATGTTTACTTTGTAACGGAAACAACAATTGTTTTGTATGTTCAGAAACAAAAAAGAAATGTTTTTTAAAGAAAATTATCAAGTTTCTAGTTTTCTTTTTTGTTATTTATATACTTATATATTTTTCAATAAAGACTTATGCAAATTTCACGACTACAAATACAATAAGCATTGTAGGTGTAGGTGAAATGAAAGCTGTTCCAAATATTTCTACAATTAATTTCACAATAAGAGAAGAAGGAGATTCTTCTGTTAATATGAAAGAATTAAAAGATAAAGTTTCTTCTAAATTAGATAAAGTTTTAACAGAATTAAAAGATCTTAATATAGAAAACAAAGACATTAAGACAAATAATTATTCTTTTAACCCAAAATATGATTATTCAAATGGAAGAAGTAATATTTTTGGATATGAAGCTACTCAAAATATAGATATAAAAATAAGAAATATTGATGACATTAATAATGTGTTAAATATATTAGCAGAAAATAAAATAAGAGAAGTCGTAGGACCTAATTTTGAAATAGACAATAAAGCAGAAATTAAGGAGGAAGCTAGAGAGCTAGCAATAAAAGATGCTAAAGAAAAAGCACAAAGACTTTCTAAAGAATTAAATGTTAAAATAAAAAGAATAGTAGGATATTCTGATGATTCTCAAGATGATTTTGGTCCTTTTGGAAAAGGTCAAATGTATAGTGGAACAGGAATGGAAATGGGTGGAATGACAGATATTGGTATACCACAAGGAGAAAATAGTGTAAAAGTAAATGCATATTTGATGTTTCAAATAGAAAATTAAAATTTTTATATAAAGAAGAAATAAAATCAAGATGATAGATTTGACTTCTTATTGAGAAAAGAGTATATTATAAATAATTTAAGACGCCGAAAGGCGTTTTAAAATTGAAAAATATTAAAACAATATGAACAATTATATAAAATCAATAATAACTGAAATGAAAAATGTAATTTGGCCTAGTAAAAAAAATACAATCAATCATACAATTTTAGTGATAATCATTTCTTTGATAACAGCTTTTGTTTTATTCGAATTTGATAATTTGTTTTCAACAATATTAGGTATATTTATTAGTTAATTAATTTAAATTAAATATATGGCAAAACAAGAACTTGGTGGGAATAGATATTGGTATGCAGTACACACATATAGTGGGTATGAAAATGCCGTTTTAAGAAATTTAAAACAAAAAATTATAACAAATGACTTACAAGACAAAATATTTGATGTTATAGTTCCAGTTGAAAAAAAGATTAAAGTAAAAGGATCTAAAAGAGTTGAAGTTGAAGAAAAAATATATCCTGGATATGTTTTAGTTGATATGATAGTAGACGATGATTCTTGGTATCAAATAAGAAATACTCCCAGAGTTACTGGATTTGTTGGTAGTGGAACTACTCCAATTCCTCTTGATAAAAAAGAATTAGATTTTATATTTTCAAGAATGAATACAATAGAAAAAACTCATGAAATATCTTTAGATAAAGGAGACATAATATCTATTATAGATGGTCCATTTAAAGATTATGAAGGAAGTATATCAGAAATAGACAAAACAAGAGGTAAATTAAAGGTATTAGTATCAATGTTTGGACGAGAAACTCCACTTGAATTAGACTTTTTACAAGTAAAGAAATTATAAAATAATATTTGAAAAATACACTATTTGTGTTAGAATGCACACATTAAAGAATTAAAACTATGGCAGCAAAAAAGAAAATATTAAAATATGTAAAGGTAGAAATAGAAGCTGGACAAGCAAAGCCAGCTCCTCCACTTGGGCCAGCACTTGGACAAGCTGGTGTTCAGATTGGGGATTTTGTAAATAAATTCAACTCTGACACTAAAGATATGAAAGGTATACTTCCTGTAAAAATATATGTATATGAGGACAGAACTTACGATTATGTTATAAAGAGTCCAACAGCAAGTTATTTAATTAAAAAAGCAGCTGGTATTGATAAAGGGTCAGTAAAACCTAAAATATCAAAAGCAGGAACTATCTCAAAAGATAAAGTAAGAGAAATTGCAGAAGCTAAAATGAAAGATCTTACAGCTAACACAGTAGAAGAAGCAATGAAAATTATAGAAGGATCAGCAAGAAGTATGGGTCTTGAAGTAAAATAATTTTAATTAATTAAAATTAAAAAATGAAAAATAAAATCGCCAATAAAGGCGATTTTGTTTTGAGTTTTTGAAAAAAAGTTAGACAGCGACAGGTGCTTTAATTCCAGGATGTGAACGATAATTCTCCAAAGTAAAATCTTCATATTTGAAGTCAAAAATATCTTTTACTTCTGGATTAATTTTCATAATTGGAAATCCATAAGGAGTTCTAGATAATTGTAGTTTTACTTGTTCAATATGATTTTTGTATATATGCACATCTCCAAAAGTATGAATAAATTCACCAGGAATCATATTACAAACTTGTGCTATCATCATAGTTAATAGAGCGTAAGAAGCAATATTAAACGGAACTCCTAAAAATACATCTGCACTTCTTTGATAAAGTTGGCAAGATAATTTACCATTAGCCACATAGAATTGAAACATGCAATGACAAGGAGCTAAAGCCATTTCTTCTAATTCAGCCACATTCCAAGCAGACACAATGTGTCGACGGGAGTCTGGATTGGTTTTAAGATTATGAATTAGACTGCTAATCTGATCAATCGGTTCATTAATCCACCCTCCAGGATTTATTACCATATCATCACCACAACCAATTGGTTCTGGTCCTTTGAATACCATATCATCCCAACTCCTCCATTGTTTGCTATATATAGGTCCAAGATCACCATTTTCATCTGCCCATTCATCCCAAATATGAACTCCATTGTCGTTGAGATATTTAATGTTAGTATCTCCTTTTAAGAACCATAATAATTCATAAATAATACTTTTAAGATGAAGTTTCTTAGTAGTTAATAAAGGAAATCCTTTACTAAGATCACATCTCATTTGATAGCCAAATACACTTTTGGTATCGGTACCAGTTCGATCACTTTTTTCAACTCCATTATCTAAAATGTGTTGAAGTAATTTTAAATATTCTTTTTCCATTTTTTAAATTTTTAAATGTACGAAAATAATTTTATCGAGTTTATAATAGCATTTTTTGTAGATTTAACAAATTTTTATTTTACTTATTATTTTGTTAGAATTAAGATATATGATTTTATTAGAAAATTTGAAAAATGAAATAGTTAATATTGCATATAAACTATCATACCTTGATAGTAAGGTAGAAGGTGTATCAGAAGAAAAATTTAAATTCGATGTCTCTTTTATAGATGAAATAAATAATAAATATGGTGATATTTCTACAAATATAGCATTAACTCTTGCTAAAAAAATTAATAAAAGTCCAAAAGAAATAGGAGAAGAAATAACAAAAGAAATTAATTTTAATATTGAGAGTGGTGAAGGATTTTCTAAAATTATTAAAAAAGTAGAATTAGCAAATAATGGATTTATAAATTTCTTTTTGAAAGAAGAATTTTTAATAGAAGAAATTAACAGAGTTTCTAAAATAGATTTTATAGAAAATAAATTCACAGATAAAAAAGTATTGGTAGAACACTCTTCACCAAATCTTTTTAAGCCATTTCATATTGGTCACCTTATGAACAATATTATTGGTGAGTCTGTTGTCCAAATGATGAAAGCGAGTAATGCTGATATGCGGACTATGTCATTTCCATCTGATATTTCAATTGGAATAGCCAAAGCTATTTATATTTTAAAAAATAAAAAGAATTGGTCATTTTTTAATGAAGACATAATAAATACACTCGGTGAAGCATATGTCGAAGGGGTTAAATTTTATGAAGAAAATCCTGATAAACAAAATGAAATAAAAGTGGTAGCAAAAAACCTTTTTGATAGAAATGAAGAAACAGAAGATTATCAGATATATAAAAAAGCTAAAGAAGTTAATATTGAATATTTTAAAAATGTTGTAGAAAATCTTGGGAGTAAATTTGATCATTTTATTTATGAGTCAGAAGCTGGAATAAGAGGTGAAGAAATAGTAAAAGAAAATATAAACAAAGAAAAAGATAAAGAAGTGTTTATTTATGGTGAAAATGGGGTCATACTTTTTGATACTAAAAAATTAAAAAATAAAGAAAGTAGCGAAACTATCAAAAGTGTATTTATAAATAGCGAAGGACATCCAACATATGAAGCTAAAGATCTCGGTTTGCTTGATCTTAAACATGGATATTTCCCTTTTGATTATAATTTATTTGTAACCGATAATGAACAAGTTCCACATTTTGAAGTTGTAATGCAAGCCGCTCGTGAACTTGGTCCTGTTTTTAAAAATTTAACAGAAAATAGCCAACATATTCCACACGGAAGATTAAATTTAAAAGGTGAAAGAATGTCTTCTAGACTTGGTAATGTATTATCAGTAGAAGAAGTCTTAAAAAAAGTAGAAGCAAAAGCTAAAGAAAAAATGGGCGAAAAGGTAAAAGATTTAAATGATATACAAAAAGAGGATTTAATTAAAAAAGTTTCACTTTCTGCACTTCGTATTGCTATTTTAAAATCGAAGCCTGGCTTAAATATTGATTTTGATTTTGAAACTTCACTTAATTTTGAAGGAGCAACTGGGCCATATATTCTTTATACATATGCGAGAGCGAATTCTCTTTTAGAAAAAGTAAAATCAGAAGAGGGTGAATTAGTGGTTTCCGAAAATTCTTTAGCTCTTTTTAAAAAATTAATAGAGTTTGAAGTGATAGTAAAAAAAGGAATAGAAGAATTAGCACCTCAAATTATAGTAAAATACCTTTTTGAACTTGCCCAAGCATTTAATACTTTTTATGCAAAAGAAAAAATTATTAATGATGATATAGAAAAAACAAATTCAAATATAGCTTTGGTCAAAAAGTTTATGAAAATACTAAAGTTTTCTATGAATTCTATTGGTATTTTAGAAGTAGAGAAGATGTAAAAATATGAAAATAGAAAAATTAAAGAGAGAGAGAGATTTAAATAGGACTTTAGAGATATTACATCAAAAAAGCCTAAAATATTTAGTTTTATTTTAATTGATTTTATGATATATTAAAGATATAAGAGCATTGATGGAATTAATCACTCTTGAGCTCGAGGAAGAAATGGATGGCGTGAAGCATTGTCCAAATTAGACCCTCAAAAATGAAGTTATAAATCAAGGTGGTACCGCGAAAATCAAAACATTGAAAATCGCCCTTGACTCGAAAGAGTTTTGGGTGTTTTTTTATTAAATTTAAATAAATTATAAAAAGTAAAATAAAATTATGAATAATAAAGATAAAAGTATAAATGAAAAAGAATTAGAGATTTTGAAATTTTGGAAAGAAAATAAAATTTTTGAAAAATCTCTTGAAAAGCCAGGTGGAAATGAAAATCCAGAAACTTTTACTTTTTATGATGGTCCACCATTT
>WBZR01000576.1_pt1 | contig 17013 bp, 15 predicted proteins | sample 5204231 | NCBI WGS metagenome assembly WBZR01 (sample SAMN12412403, study PRJNA552823) | activated sludge metagenome | isolation source: activated sludge from anammox sidestream of wastewater treatment plant... | place: USA: Virginia | collected 2017-08 | reverse complement strand
GAGTTAGGATTCGGGATTGGATCATGGAGGAAAGGTCATGAGCAGGAAGCGTTTCAAGGCAGAAGAGATCGTCAACAAGTTGCGTGAGGCGGATGTGCTGATCGCGCAGGGACGAACGGTGGCCCATGCGTGCAAGCAGATCGGCGTGACGGAGCAGACCTATTACCGTTGGCGGAAGGAGTACGGCGGCCTAAAGGCGGACCAGGCCATCCCTGGATTGTACAGACTTCGACTTCCCCCAAGAAACAGACCCGGCACTCCGTAATAATCTCATGAAATGGATCGCATGGATGACACGCGGCGATGCCGATTTTTTTTCAATGCCGCTTCAATCTCGCGCGCGCTCAGTTAGACTCACCCGGAGCTCACGGATTTCGTCGCGAACGGCGGCAATGTCGGCTTGAATGGAGTGTCCGTTGAATGAACCGCGTTGGGATTCCTCGACGGGTCGGACGATCAGTTTGACGGGCGGGAGGGTTGGTCGGGCGAATTGGTCGTCGTTTTCTTCCATGCTCCCACAGTTTTCCGATATAATGCGTGCCAATTCTATCGCCGGCATCCACTGTGCCACAAACGAGTTCGGCGCTGCCGGTCTCTGAAGAGTCTATGAGTGAAATCGCGCTATACCGCGACAAGCGCAGGCCGACCGAGGGCTGATCAGGCTTCACCTTGGCGCATGCGCTAACGACTTCACAGGAGGTAAATATGAACCCAGTGAGAAAACGCGTCGCACCGCTTCTGGTTGCCTGCTCATGCCTCTTCTTTTGGCCTTCTAGGGCGAATGCCCAGGGACCTGTCTTCGACGAAAGCCAGCGTTCATTGGTTGGACCTGGATGCTGGTGCGATGATGTCGCGGTTGGCGACTTGGATGGTGATGGCGATCTTGATGTTGCCAGTATCGGTAACTTTAGTGGCGACTTTGTTGCTTATAACGACGGTATCGGGTCGTTTACCCGGCAATACCTCAATCAGGCTGGTCCGAGGACCATCAAGTCTCTGGTGCTCGCCGACTACGATAACGACGGTGACCTTGATATTGGAGGGTCGGGGCCTTGGTACCGTAATGAAGGTGGCGGTTCATTCGTGCCGATTGCCCCAGTTGTCCCGGGTGTGAAACTCGCCGTAGATCTGAACAATGACGGATTTCTTGATCTCGTGACTCGTCAGATCGAAAGCCCTTACGGGCACCTAGTGTACCATAATGACCATCAAGGTGGTTATGCTCTCGTGCAGGTACTCGGTGACGATGGTGGAGGTTGGCCAGCTGCCACAACTGCTGATGTCGACCGCGACGGGGATCTCGATATCTTTGTTGGAAAGAAGCTGTTCTTGAACAGCGGCAACGGTTCATTTGTTGATTCAGGTCAAGACTTTACGGCTCCTGAAAGTCCTGGATATGGATCGTACGATGCTGCATTCTCTGATTTGAACAACGACGGCGAAGTCGATCTAGTTCTCGTAACACCGGCTTGGGGCTGCTACCCGTATTTGAATTCTGGCACAGGGCTATTCACATGGACTGGAGAGACCCTTCCAGATACATACACGATCGCATTAGCCGATGTAGACCTCGACGGCAAGATTGACATGGTTACGAGCAACGGCCCCGGGGGCGTGTATCTTGGTGATGGTCTCGGTAGCTTCTCTGGCCCCGTCCAGACTTTTACGCCCTCTCAACAATCTCCTACTTATGAAGTTGCTCTTGCCCACTTGGATCAAGATTGCTCGATAGACGTAATTGTCGGCGCAGCTGGTGTGCCGGGAAAAAACACTTGTGGATCTCCCTACGCATATCGCAACATCTTGAACGAGTTTGATTCGGATGCTGATGGAGTCTGCGACCCACTGGACAATTGCCCCAACTACCCTAATCCCGTGCAGGAAGATTTGGACACAGATGGAATCGGAGACGCCTGTGATAATTGCCCGAGCGTTTACAATCCCGAGCAATACAACCTCGACGGCGACAACCTCGGTGATGCCTGTGATCAAGACCTCGACGGCGATGGTGTCCTAAACGATCAGGATGCCTGTCCCGCCAACAGGCCCGACTTGCCGGTTACCTGTAACGGTCGCCCACTACGCGATTGTAATTCAGACTGCAACGTCGACGGCCTGGATATTCAGTGCATCTTGCCGGAGCTTCTCGGCCAGTAAAAACCGCACCCGTTGTCGTTGAAGGGCTTCGCCAGAGCGAGCAAGAGATGCGTCGTTCTCATCGAGATCATGCAGAGAACCAAGGCGGGTAATATCCTTCCGGGCTGCGCGGTCGTGTGGTTGGGCGTAAAGCTCATCCCTGAGATTCGATATGGGTAAAGATGTGCTCAAGGGCCGAGGCTCCTTTATTCAAGTCGCTGTGCTACGGCATAAGTAACTCATAGATATCCAGACCAGGCTTTCCAGAGGGCGAATGGTCGGTGGCGGATCACCATACGCTGCGTTCCAGGCACGTTGTACGCCTTGCAGGGTTGTGGATCTGCGCGTCGTTCTTGTTGCGTTCCGACTGTGTATTGCTCTGTTGACAACATCTGCGGCGGTTTTGTTCCCGGCTATCGCCAGAGGGTGTAGGCCAGGACCCGAACCGCTGCTTCGGTAAGCAGGCGGCGCTGTGTTCGGGCATTCAGTTGGGATCTTATCTTGCGTTTGAGGCTGCATACGAACGATTCGACACGCCAGCGACGACCATAGGAGTCACCGAACCAAAGATCATTGTAACGTGGGCGGGCGAGACCCTAAACAAACAGAGCCCACCTTGCGGCGGGCTCAGGGTCCACCTTCCCAACGAAGGGTAGAGAAAGGAGGCTCTCTTAGTGGGACCGGGCGCAGCCTAACGAGTTGTGACGCGCGGGGTCAAGATGGCGAGCCCAGCAAATTGGCTACCCACCTACTGTCGCATACTTCAAGACCGCATTCGCGAGGTAACCGACTACAAACAGAATGCCCCTGGCGACCATGACGATGATTTGGGTGCGTTGGCTCATCGGGTAGAATCCTCGCCCGTGGATGACGCCCCACAGAATCGACGGCGATGGATCAGGCGATTCGTCTGGCTTGGACTTGCTGCCTCCCTGGCGTTGACGGTGGCGAGCGCGGCATCGTTTCAGACGGCACTGGTTTACATCGGGATGGAACATCACGTTCTATTCATCGGAGGCGGACTGTTGGTTAAAGATTCCCCTGCGCCCGTTCACGGCGGGTTTCAATGGGCGGATGCAAAGATACCGCCGAAACCGCTGATTCAACGGCTCCGTGGTTGGTTCATGTTGCCGCAAGGCATGGGCTCAGGATCGGTGTTCATCCCCTTCGGCATACCCGTGGCGATCCTCGCGGCGGGATCGCTGTTCATTCTGCGCAAGTCGCGGCTGAGCATCCCATCTGGGCATTGTGCGTTATGCGGATACGACCTGACGGGCAATACGTCGGGCAGGTGTTCGGAATGTGGGGCTGAAGTGACGGAGTAACGGGAATACAAAGCTGGCCACACAAAGTCGTGGGGAAGCCCCCCGAGAAGCGAGAAATGGCACCGAAATCTTAGCTGGGGGCACCTTAGCCCCCGCTCAGCTTGGCGGCGTAACCAAGCTCACGCAAAATGGTCACGACTCGCTCGCGGTGGTCACCCTGGATTTCAATGCATCCATCGTTGATTGTTCCGCCGGCGGCGCAGGCAGATTTCAATTGCCCCAATATGGCGGTCAAGTTCGATTCGACAGGATTGAGTCCCCTGATGACGGTGACAGTCTTTCCGTTGCGGCGTTTTTCACGACCAATGCGGACGGCTTGGTCCTTGGGCAGTAGGACTTTGCCGGATTCATCTCGTGGGCAGGCGCATTGCGTCAAGGGCTGATTGCATGCTGCGCACGTGACGGGGCGTTCCAGTGGTGTTCCATCAAACAAGCCCGACATTTAACGAATCCTACGCGATGAGTGGTTCTCCTCATGGGCAACCGTTGTCGTATATCTCACAAAGTGTGCAAATCGAGAGACCCGAGAGCTGGATAGGGCGTGGGAACGGAACCCTTGCGCATGGAAACCCGCATGCCGCACATTCGGAGGGGGTATCCCCGCATGTTCTGAGCGGCCGGCCCTGTGCGTCCATCGAGGCCCAGAATGTAGTTCGGATGTCAGACTGATTGTGTTCCTTCCAATAAGGGAAACCGTCATACGGGTCGAAGGGTGTCCCCTTCTCTACGCCTTCGTTCGCACCGAAGTGCGCGCCAAAGTGAAGATGGGAGCCCATTGTTTTCCCCGACAGACCTACAGCACCGAGATCTTCTCCACACGTTACAGGTAGTCCTTCGCTTGTGTTGACAAGTGTTCCCTTTTGAAGGTGGAGATAAAACGTTCGGAACCCTTGACCGTGATCGATGACAATGTAGTTGCCTTCATCGGTTGTCATGTCGCCGTCGTCGACGCCATCGACTTTTTTGAATATTTTTCCGGCAGCTGCCGCGAAAACTCTCGTGCCCGTTTGGGCAGAAAAGTCCGTTCCCCGATGGTTGTCGTAAGCGCTCTCGAACCCTGTGCAAGCAGTCGAACCGTTATACGCTCTACACGACCCGTTTTCGCCGTCGTCTTGGTCGAAGAAATAATGCTGCATATTGTCGCTAGCCAGGGGGAGACTGAACTGGATCGGAGGCTCCGCCTGAGACTGCGGATTGGACTGTTGGTTTGGTACGCCGGTTGGGCAGCTTGACCCTCCAAGGACAAAGGCCAGAAGCAGGAACAGCCAATTCTGGAGCATTGATTTGCGAGGCAAAGGCATACTCGTGACAGGCTCCTTCCGGCCTTAATCCGAGATCATTTGAAATCACTGCCCGAGCACGGCGTCGACGAAAATCGGAAAGTCCACTTCGTCGATTACATGATCGCCGTCGAAGTCGGCGATGTATAGATCGCCGGGGTCGGTTGAGTTTGCGAGTACGGCGTCTACCAACAGTTGAATGTCGAGGCCGTCGAGCTTGCTGTCGCCGTTCAGGTCGCCGGGGATGAATCCCCACGTGCGGAGGTTGTCCAGCACGACCGACCCACCCGGCGTACCGTCAGTACGAAGTACGAAAGTCAGAGACGCGACGGTTCCGGCGGTCTGACCGATGTAGATCGCCCCGCTGGACTTCAACTGCCCCGTGGCGAGCGACGTCTCGGCGTTGTCGTAGTAGATAATCTCGTCGTTGAGATAGACCGTCAGTGATTCTGCGCCGCGCGGTTCGCGGAACATGTAATCAAAAGTTAGATGAACCACCTTCGAGGGCCAAGTCATCTCCTTGAAAAATGAGCCCTCGCCATCCTCGCTCATTACCAGCGCGATGTTGGCCGGATCGTTGGGATCGGCTCCCACGACAAGCTGAGCGTTGGTCCCTTCCCAGGAAGATGCGTCGTTAAGAGGGTCGTACAGTAACACGCTCATCCCAATAAGGTTTGGGTCTTGGCTCGACGCAGATTCACCGCGCGCGGTTACCGAAGAACAAGATTCGCAATTGCTGCCCACCCCCTGAAAAGTGCCGCCCGACTGAGGATCGCATTCCGATTCGGCCATGATCTCGCACCCGTACGAATAACAACAAGCTCCTAGTCCGACCGCGTGGAATTTGTAATAAGTAATGTCACTTTCAAAGAAATATCCGGTTGGGAATTGATCCACGTCCAGAATCGAGACGTCTTGACCGTCAAAGGCCGGATAGGCCAGGAATTCGGTCACGGCATTCGGATACCATCCCGCCGTGTTCCCCGTGCCGCCGCAACCAGCATCGCATCCGTGTATCCACGTATGAGCAACCGTTGAGCACGTCCCCGCCTGAAGGTCATAGAGATGAACGTTTGTCCCGCCATTTCTAATGGGGCCCTGTCCTACGCCTCCCGGAGATAACAGCGTATAGTAAAAAAAAGCCGTAGCGCCGACCGAGGATGGATCGATCAGCGCCTGCGTGTCGATGCCCGCGACCCTCGGTGTGTCGAGGGCGGTGAGCGAGTCAACAACGTAGCTTGAACTCAATTCCCTTGCGGTCTGGCCCAGAAGCCCGCCGCCGTGGGAATGTCCGATGAAGTGCAGTTTGCTTCCGATCCGGCCATTATTCGCCTGGATCAGATCCTTAAGCGCCAGCGCGAGAGCGCTGCCTTCGGTTTTCGCTTGGTCGCCGGATAATTTTGCGTCTTTATATATTCTCTTCAAGTCATCCACTGCATCTCCTAGGTATGCCGCGGCTTGCCTATTCGCAGAGGCCAAACCTCCGGATTGGAACAACGCTTGATAAAATAAAACTCGCAGATCTTGCCACAACGTCGAACCTATCTGAGAAAGCTGATCCGGCACGTCACATTTTTTATTAGGATTGGCCTTATCAGCCCAATCCCAGGCATAGATATTCGATAGAGGCACGCGCTCGTGTAACGCGCAAGCGATGGAAGACATCGCATAAGCTGGAGACCCGTTGCAATTGATCGTCGGCGGTGCGGAGACGCCCCGCAAGTCGCCATCCCAGCCGTGTGCGATGATGTAGGTTGGCCAGTTCGGATTCGGCGTCAATGATTCCGAAGCCGGTTCAAATTGACCATGTTTTTCAATCCAGGGCCAAAGATGGCTGGGCGGGCTGATTGGTGGAAGTGGCGGCGGCTCATTCACTGGTGGCTGGTTTTGCGGCGGCGGTGGCGTGGCGCAAGTCGGCGCAACGGCCGAGACGGGGTTGGAAAGTTGGCTGGTCGTCGTCCCGAAGCGGGCGCGGATGCGGTAGGTGTAGGTCGCGCCGGCGGAGAGGCCGGTTACATTCCAAAAGGTCGTGCCGGCGGTTTGCGTCGTGAAGATCAGCACGTTGTTGCGGAAGACTTCGTAGTTCACGGCGTCCGGGGCGGCGATCCAGGCGAGCATTATACCCGGTGTGATTCCGTCGCACAGCGGCGTGGCCGAGTTGAGCGTCGGGGCGACATGGGGGACATTTAGCGAGAACGATTCGGAGTCGCCCCAGGCACGATTTATTCGGCGGGTGTCGAGTGAAGCGCTCACGCTGTCGGCGAATGCCGGGGCGGCGTATACGAGCGAGGTATTCAGGTTGAATGCGGGGCTGTCGGCGACGCCAGGCAAACTCCGGCTTGATTGGGTGTTTACGGCGAAAGCGGCACTGTCAACGGAGGTGATTTCGGCGCGGGCAGGCGCGCAGAGTGTCGCTGTAACATACATCCCGATTATGCGTAGGGCGATGATCTGTGACAGATGCATTTGCTCAACCTTAATTGGCGGTCGGTGATTTACCGCTGCCCAAATGGGGTGACTCGTCTGGCGGACTCCCTGAAAACCAAGGGGCTAATTCGGGTCCAGGACCAAGCGAAAGCCGAGACCAGATTCTCGGTAATTCAGCGGGCCACCGGTACGAAATGGAGTCGTGGCTTGCGAACCAGAGGAGTAGTACCCGCCACCCCGATAAGCAGCATTTCCCGCGGCCCAAACGCCTGTTGTCCACTCCGAGACGTTTCCGCTCATGTCGTAGCAGCCAAAGAAGCTCTTTGAATCGACCGTGCCGTTCGTGCCATTGTAGTGGCCGACCTCGGTGGCATTTCCAACGCAGAAACTACCGTCCCAGAAGTTCGCCTGGTTGCAGCCGATGTTGTTGCTCTGAAAGCCGTAATACCAGTAGATGTTCTGCACGCTTTCCCAAGCTGCGGCCATCTCCCATTCCTCTTCGGTCGGCAGGCGGTAGGTCCGGCCATCCCGCTGGCTGAGCCATGCGGCGTAGGCCTCCGCATCAAGCGCGCTCACCCACCGAATCGGAAAGTCCTGCTTGCCTTGCCAGACCGCATAGATCGTGTTGGGCGGCGCGCCGTTCTGCGTGATCTCCATGCTCGAATTCCAGTGAGCCTGTGGAGGGTCAGCCCCGTTTTGATCGGCGCTGTTGAGGTACTCACAATAGCGCTGGTTGGTCACTTCGTACTTGTCGATCAAGAAAGGACCGACGTAGATTTGATGCTGGAAGTCTCCTTGATACGGAAAAGTTCCACCGGGCACGAGGACCATATTCGTGCCCAGTCCGTCGTCGGCGAAGACGCGGACCTTGAAACTGCCAGTTAAGCCGGGAATGTCGGCACCTGCATCCCATACGATTGCCTTGGCTGCGCCGGGGCTGACCGTCGATCCGATTGCGCCGGAGTAAGTCATCACCGGAATGTTCCAGCTTGTGCCGCCGTTATCGCTGACGACGAACCACACGGTGCAGGGTCCGTCGGCGGCAAGGTCGTAACTAATATCAACCAGACGCGACTCATCCGGCCGTTGGCTTGCGTTGACGTTGCTCACAGTCGGCCCGGCGCGGGCGGCGGAAGGCGCGACGGTCAGGAGGATCGCAACGGACGAGTAAATGCGCTTCATGAAAGGGACTCCTACAATGCGATTGGGGTCGGATGGCGGGAAATGATGACCGATCATGGCCAAGCGGCCCGAATCATTCTTGAGCAAGTGTATCTGGATGCGCCCTACCGAGTCAATGAATTACTCGCATCGAATCGGGTTCTCAACTCACGAGGCTGCCGACCATAGTCATAGGGTGATCAATCTCCAGGTTTCGATGAGAATCGAGGCTTTGCATTGATTCCTTGCCGCCCAAAGCGGCAAGAACCTCCGCTGCCTTCTTGGCTGAAATGGAACAAATCTAATCAACAACCGTGGTTTGGCAGGCTTTGGATCAGAATCCCCGAAGGCATCGTGTTTGCTGTGAAGTCGGAGGCGATTAGACCTCTGTTATCTGCTTCTGGCAACACCGATGCCTTAAAGTCCGCCAAGGAAGTCGAGAAAGATTACTCTGCTGAGGATGTGGCAAGAGGGGTTGAAAGGGCCGTCGTCAGGGTCGAGGACTGGTCAGCGGTCAGTGCTACTAGTTCAGAATTGTTAGGCTAAGTAATTAATCGACGGGTGTCATGCACCTGCGACGCTTTCTGGAACAGCATGTCACACCCGCACCCTTCAGTAACTAGGCTCTATTTCCACTTCAAGGGCCGGCTCGCCATAATGCGGGGGTACAATCGCCGTACTCCGACGAAATACTCTGAGACGTTGCGGCGGCGAGAGAGAGGCTGAGTAACAGACGGGACGGCATGATGAAGGGTCTAGAAGTATCGGTCGGCGAATAGGAGCAGTCATGCTTGCGACCATGAGCCAATTTCTTGCTGATCTCGATAGCGATACCCGTTCTGCGCTGATCGGATTCACCGCTGCAATACTCGGCACGCTAGGCGGTGGATTATTCACCCTCGTTGCGACGATTTGGAGCCTTCGAAAGCAGACTCAGAACATACGTCTCGCCGAAATAACACGCTTGGAGTGGAGCAAGCGGTGGGATGTTATTGCAAGAACTAATGAGGCATTGTCCAAGACTTTTTGGTCATTGAGGCGATTGTCGCTCCCCCAAGGCAAGGTGTCCAGTCAAGAGGAAAGGGAAACAGCAGAGCGATGTCAGAATGAACTACAACAAGTGCTGTTCTCCGAGGGGATATTTCTTCCAGTCGAGATGGAAGAGAGGGTAGTGCATCTTGCTGGCGACTTTTTCCGGATAAACGGAACGTTGCGAACATATGTAGACCATCTCTATTCCGAAACGCTTGTGAATCGAGAAGAGTCAATTGAATTCCTCACGCCGAAAAAGATTAGATGCACAGGGGCGCTGGGGGACAACGGAGAGGTCAAAGCAAGGCTGGACGAATTGCAAGCAGAGATACGAGCATACATGAGCAATCCAGATCATCGTTTCAAGCCGTTTGTTGCCGCTGATTTCAACCCATAAGGAGCAGGGCGATGGCAGAGCCGATGGCAGTTATCGCAACGGTTAGCAATGCTGTTGCTTTGGTCAAGAAAGCCAAAGCAGTTGCCGACAGCATGACCAATGTCGAATTGAAGATGACGATTGCAGAGTTAATGGGGGAATTGGCCACAGTGAAGATGCAGGTTGCGGAATTGCAAGAAGAAAACAGCCAACTAAGAAAAAGGCAAGAGCTGCAGCACAAGCTAGTCTATAAGTACAGCAAGTATTTTCTGCCTGACCCGCCCGAGGGTCTGCATGTGGGACCGTATTGCGCCCGCTGCTGGGACTTCGACAAGAAATTGATCTCCCTTATTGACTATAGCAGTAAGGATTATCTTACTCCAAATTTCGGATGTCGGGTATGCGGAAGTACCTACGACCCCGAAGTGCTGGAATAGAAAATCGCATGGGCTTTGATAAGAAAGCATTTCGTGACAAGTTTCTTTATCCGATTGCAGTTGCAATCGCAATCGGGATGCTTGCCCTCGTCTGGAGGTTCTTGCTTTCGCAGTCATCGAAGGAGTGGATTGTCTCGGCGTTTACTCATGTCGGGCTATGGCTGCAGACTCCGCTTCCCCTTTGGGTAACTCTTTCTGCCGCCTTGCTCGTCAGCCTGAGCATCGTCGTATATCGCAAGTTGCCGAGTACTGCCGCCATCGTGGAAGTCCCGGAGCATGAACGGAAATATCTTGAAGACGATTTCTTCGACATTCGATGGAGATGGAAATATCAGGACGGTGAGCCAATCAACATGACGCCATATTGCCCGATTGAACAGATGCAACTAAGTCGAGGTCACGCAATGACGGGGTCATTTACACTCGTGTGTGAAAAGTGCAACAATTCCTATTTCATTCAGTATCCTGATGCGCTAGCGGCGCAATATGCGGTGCGGCGCATGATCGATCAGAAAATTAGAAACGGGGAATGGCGGGAAGCGGTTGCTGCGAAGGCCGAGAGAACCTGAGTAAACAGCCTGCTCGGGGGTACAGATTAAAGAGAGCCAAACTGCTATCATCAGCCTTGCCTCTGTTGGTCTCAGACACCAAGGTTTCCGTTCACTGGACGGGAACGAAGATCGACAGGGGTGTTTTTTGAATTCAAGTTGCCCAAAGGCTAAGTTGATCGACTCAGGAGGCAGGTCTCGATGATTGCGAAGATACGACAGCATCAGCGAAACATCCTGATCGTCGTGGGAGTGCTAGTCATCGGAGTTGGTTGGACTGTCCGAGATGTCGCCCGTAATGATTATCGGCGCAGAAGAGGAAATCTCACGATGACAGTCGGTGCGGGGATTCTTGTGGCAGGATTCCTTTCAGCGAAGCCAAGAAAGGAAGAGGACGAGCCAAAGAATCCAAGCAAGGAACCCTGATTCAATAACTGAGCTATTTCCCCTGTTGGTCTTATTGCGGTAATCCGAGAGCCTCCACGCGGGCACGCCGATTCACGAAATGTGCGCCGGTCCCAACGCGGGCTATCTGGATTGGATGATGGGTAAGGACTTCCCGGAACACGTCACCGGAATCTGCGCTCACGCGCTGCGAAATGGTGGGGAGCAGCTCATGGACTGGATCGTCACGGAATTCGGCCCGCCGCGCAGCGATGAGCAGACTTCTTGCTCCCAAATCTAGATACGGAAACTCATTCGCCATCGACTTGCTATTGACGCGCATTCTCGCCGATGATGGCTAGCCAAAGCCTCGTTTTGTGCCGCCGGCATTGCTCTGTTATGATCTGTCCGCAAGGAGATAGGTGGCTGAACCAGGCCGTTCAATCGACGAATCCACCGTGTTCGGAAGCCCATCAGTTTCTCTAAACTCGCGAAAAATCGCACCAATGCCTGATCAATAAGGAGGATTCCTTGTTTGGAAAGAATGCTCTCAAGCCTCGAATAGCCGTAACGCAGACCACGGTCGAGTGCCCGGTCAATGGGTGCAGCCACCATGTTCCGCGCCAACGAAAGACGTTTACGCGCAATGCGGAGTTTCATTGCCCAACGCACGATATCTACATTTCACCATCGACATTCGAGTATTCCTCGGAAACCGCCAATCTTCTTTGGAATGCGGGACCGGATTGGGATGCGTGGAAAGGAATCAAGAGATTCAAACGAGAGTCACGAGTCGCTCGCGACAATAGCGAGGATGCCCTCACGTGGAATATCTTCCGATTCATGCAGACGGCCGACTTACTTCAACAATGGCTAGGAGTATTGCAGGGGGAAGAATCGAAGGTCAGTGACGTGATCTTCTGGTCCTACAGTTGCCGTACACAGGGCGAATGGATGCAGCTTGTGAATGCTAGGGAGGAGTTTGGCGAGGTAAATCGGCGCGGATCGGAACCTGATCTGATAGTGGAAACCGAACGCGCCGTCTGCTTAATTGAAGCGAAGCTCACGGCGATGAATAGGACTACACCATCATCGGAATCCACGAAAAAGTACCTTGTGGGTGGTGGGAATTGGTTTAATGCCGTCTTCACCCATGAATACGACACCATTGCAGTTGTCAAGGAGAAGTACGAGCTCATGCGGTTTTGGCTGCTCGGCAGCTGGATCGCGAAACAGCTTAAGAAAGACTTCGTCCTCATCTCACTTGTAACAGACCTGCGAGATCGGGCCATCGAGTCGGATTTCAAGCCATTGATTCGTGAGGTGCAGTCAAGAGCTGAAAGAAGAGTGTTTTGTCGAACGACTTGGGAATCGACTTATGAGTTCTTGGACGGCCTACCGCAGACTGACGGCACTCGGATGGTGCAAGCGTACATGGAGAACAAGACTGTAGGATACCGGGATGGTGAGCTCCAGTCCGCATTCAATCTTCAATAGATTCCTTTCCGAAGCCTGGAATATTAAGTCGATCATGGGTTAGTGATGAGCGGCGACCGCGAACCTACGTCAAGGACGGATTGGTCACGAGGCGAAGTTGAGCTGACAGTTTCAGACTATTTCGAGATGCTCCGTCTCGATCTACTCGGCAAGGCGTACAGCAAGACCGAACATCGCCGCAAACTCATACCCTCGCTCGACAACCGATCCGATGGGGCGGTCGAATTCAAGCACCAAAACATCAGCGCGGTCTTGGTCCAGATGGGCTACCCCTACATCAACGGGTACAAGCCGCGAGGCAACTTCCAGTCGCTCTTGGCTGATGGGGTTGAGGCTTTTCTCATGGGGCATCCAGGCTTTTTCGACGAGCTTACGACATCGCCCATCCTCAGTCCTGTCGAATCGCCGGCACTCCGGCGAAGCCCCCTTGACATTTTCGAGCCACCTCCCGAACGAATCGCTTCACCCAATGACGAGCCGGAGCCTTGGAAGTCTCGGCGCGGAAGACGGATTGATTTCGTTCGCAGGGATGCCGAGAATCACCGTCTCGGCAGAATGGGAGAGGAGTTTGTTCTCCAAGTCGAGAAACTGCGTCTCACTGAAGGCGGTCGAGATGACCTGTCCAGTCGCGTGGAGTGGGTCGCGGATACCCAGGGGGACGGCATTGGTTTCGACATCCTGTCGTTTGACGAGGCAACCGATGCCGAGCGCTACATCGAGGTGAAAACGACGGGGCTCGGCAAGTTCTTTCCCTTCTATGTCACGTCCAACGAATTAGCTTGTTCGGAGGCATGCGCTGATCGGTATCGCTTGTTCCGGGTCTTCGAGTACGCAAGGTCGCCGAGCATCTACGTCCTAGAAGGGTCACTCTCCACAGCCTGTCGGCTCCAGCCGGTTCAATACCGGGCGACGATCTGACACTGTGAGCAATCTGCTGTGGTTTTGAGAATTTGCCCACCATCGACGGTAGGCCATTCATGCTGGTGGCACTCATAGGTTATCATGGTGGGCTGCCGCTGAAGTCGAGTGATAGAGGAGGCTGGCATGACCGACATTCGGTCTTCCACCGAGCGAGCGCGCCATCGAGCGATTGGTGTGTTTAACTATTTGGCAGAGCTAGCTCGACTGCGCGCAAAGACTGTTCGCGACATCGACACGTATGAAGATGTTTTTTGGTTCGAGTCGATTCCCTCGGACAGGGACTGCCACACTATCGCATGGGGCAGCACTGAGGATGATTCCGACGATGTCTGGCTTTCTGTCAAAAAGCGCGACGAGCCCAAGTGCCCCTCTCCACCGCATGAGTGCCTCGAATGGGTCGATGAGAGGATACTCCACGATAGCAGTGGACGACCCACGCTTTGCGAACGCATTCCCATTATTGCCGCGGCTGCGTCTGAGACTGAGAACTTAGTCGAGGAGTTTAGCAAGCCGACAGAGTTTGCCTTGCTTGATGACAACCCCGATGTAGTCGCCCAATTTGATGCCTATGTGGTGCAGAAGTGGCTTCAATGGGCGAAGTTGCATCAAGACTGGAAGGAGCTTCAGTCCTGCTATTCAGCTCTCTTCAAGATCCACCAGAATCTGCAACGCCTTGGCGAACAGTTCGAACTGGTCATTGGACTTGGGTTCTTGACTTGGAAAGTAAAGTGTGGTGAGAGGGTTCGCCGTCATGTGTTCGTCGCCGACGCGACTCTAGAGTTTGATGCGTCAAGCGGTGCCTTCCATGTACGAAGCGGGGCCGAGGGTTCAAGGCTGCGACTGGAAATTGACATGCTCTTGCCTGGAGAGCGCCCTTCTGCCACTGAGCAGCAGGCTGTCGAGATGGCTATCCAGGCCACCGCAGAGGATATTTGGGATCGCTCCACGCTGTTTCCCGCTCTAAGGGGGTGGAGTCAATCGCTGGAAGACAAGGGCGAGTTTGATGAGTCCTTGAGACCTCAGGACGATGTTCTTGAGAAGCCACAAATTCGCTTTGCTCCTGCCCTTGTACTGCGTCGAAGAACCAGCCAAAGCATGCTCGGCGCGCTTGACGTCATTATCAAGCAGCTCCAAGACACGGAAAAGGAGATACCGCTCGAAATTCTGCGCCTTGTTTCTGATCCGGATGACTTTGAGCATGCCATTGACAATGGCGATCTCGTGGATAACAAAAACTCGAAGTCAATTCCCCGACCGGTACTCTTTCCATTACCGGCAAACGAGGAGCAGCTTCAAATTGTTCACGCAATCAATAGGCAAAGAGGGGTTCTCGTCCAAGGCCCTCCCGGGACTGGAAAATCTCACACCATCGCGAACCTGATTTGTCACTTGTTGGCGACCGGCAAAAAAGTGCTCATCACCGCCCAAACACCACGAGCACTTCGTGTCTTGCAGGATAAATTGCCAACTGAGATCGCCCCCCTTTGCGTTTCGCTATTGGGAAACGACGTTTCTGCATTGCGTAATCTAGAGCATTGCATTGCAGAGATCGGTCATCGACATGCGTTATGGGACAGGGATAGAGTCAGGAACCAAGAGGAGCTTGCGAGTATTGAAGCACTACTATTCGAGTGCAAGAAGCAACTTGCAAGTCTTGGTGTGTCTCTGCAAGAGATTCGAGAAGCGGAAACTCGTATTCACGAGATTGTCGATGGAGCCTTTCGTGGGACAGCACAGAAAATAGCTGAGCAGCTTCTCGCCCAAGATCAGGATTTTGAGTGGCTTCAAGACACTCTCCCAGTAAATTCAAAGCTTCCCTTTAGGTCATCGACGTTTTCTCAGCTGCGTGATTCCTTGGTCGAGATAGACGGCAATCGAATCGCGGAACTGAAACACAAGTGCCCGTCTCCCTCAAGCATCCTGACGGTCGAGCAGATAGTGCAACTGATACGGGACGAGAGAATCGCTCTTGAGTTGACGAAGAGCTGTTCCGCAGCACGCGAAGGACGTTACTTCCGAGGTCTAATCGAAGCCCCGGAGGGATCCTCCGATCACCTTGGTCAAGCACTGCGAGCACTCAGTGTCGCCATTCAGAACATTGAACGTCGCCCCCTAAAGTGGATTCCGAATGCGATCTATGGAATTCTCGCGGATCAAGACACGCCATGGAAATCACTCAGAGATATAACGCAGGGTATTGTCATTGGCCTGCGAGAGCGAACCGTGCAAGTGGAGCGGCACTCCATCAAGTGGCCGGCAGAGACTTCGACGGACACCCTCCTTGCTAACGCAAGGGATTTAATCCAGCACTTAAAGAATGGCGGAAAACTCGGATGGTGGATTTTCAAGCCGGCGATTGTCAAACGCACGCGACCTATTCTCAGACAAGTTCATGTTGACGGGCGGATGTGCGAGTCGATTGAGCAGCTCGAAATCCTGGTTGAATCGTTGGAGATTCAACGCTCGATTGAGCAACTGTGGAGGCTGTGGTCGTCGAAGATTGAGAAGAAAGATGTCGCCCTTGCACTCCAGGTCTCTGAATTTGAGGAACACTTGGAAGCACTTCTTGCGGTACTCGGCATTGAGAGTTTTCTGGATTCCGCAAAATCGGCTTGCAAGCAAATAGCAGGGCTTGGCGAGCCCAGATGGCATGATCCGAAGGATGTGGAGAGGCTGATGGCCGCTTGCGACGCAGCATCCGCTGAGAAACGGTTGCGCGCAGTTCGAGCCCGCTTTGATTCACAACATCATGGCCTCAATCAGCTGGCTGCCGGCGGAAACGCCCACCCAGTTGTGCGCGATCTAGTCAAGGCCATAGAAATGAGAGATGCCGAGTCATATGGACGGTGCATTAAGCTGATAAACAAGATCAAACTTGATATCGATAGAGTGCGAGAGCGAAGTGTTTGGCAGTCGCAACTTAGGTCGGTTGCGCCAATACTTGAACAAGAGCTGAATCGGACGCCCTCTGATGCCACTTGGGAGGGAAGACTGGCGAGAATCGAGGAAGCTTGGAATTGGGCAAGGGCCAAGAACTGGCTGAAGGAGTATCTTCGACCAGGACTACAGAGGGGGCTAGAGGTTCAGATCGCAGAGATTCAAAAGACGATCTCCGACCAGACTGCTAAGTTAGCGGCGGCAAATGCCTGGCAATTTTTCTTTGAACGACTGTCAGAGGGCCAGAGACAGCATCTCAATGCTTGGCAGCAAGCCATTAAGCGCATCGGAAAGGGAACGGGACGCCATGCCGCCAGGCATCGTAGAGACGCACAGGCACACTTGGACAAGTGTCGTGGCGCAATTCCGGCTTGGATCATGCCGTTGTTCCGAGTCCTAGATACGATCAGCCCTGCCCCCGAGATGTTCGACGTGCTGATTGTGGACGAAGCCTCCCAATGTGGACCCGAGGCGGTCATTCTTCTCTACATGGCCAAGCGGGTAATAATCGTGGGAGATGATCAACAGATAAGCCCCGAGGCTGTTGGAATC
>WBZR01002833.1_pt1 | contig 17014 bp, 13 predicted proteins | sample 5204231 | NCBI WGS metagenome assembly WBZR01 (sample SAMN12412403, study PRJNA552823) | activated sludge metagenome | isolation source: activated sludge from anammox sidestream of wastewater treatment plant... | place: USA: Virginia | collected 2017-08 | reverse complement strand
GAAAGATTTACTGCATTAAAATTTGCAGAATATTTGCCCGGCTGTAAATTATGTGCAACAAGAATTTTTACCTGCCTTCCCAGAATATCAAAGATACTTATTTTTACAAATGAAGATACAGGAAGATCAAAATTAATTTTTGTTTCAGGATTAAACGGATTAGGATAATTTTGATATAATTTAAAGTTAACAGGTATTTCATTGCTAATGGGTGTAACAGAAATTAACCCGCTTAAATTTGCTGTATAAATTTCCTGATCGGGTGTACCTTTCCGGTCATCTGTCCAAACAGTAATTACTTTGCCGTTAAACGCATCAACCCCAATATAGTCTCCATACCTAACATCACCGCCTGAACCGCCAACAGGAACGGCAGAAAATGTTGAATCACTTAATTGCTGATTTATCCATGTATTACCGGCATCAATTGAATATGCTAAATATGAATTTACCTGCCCTGTTCCAAGTCTGTTATCATAATAAATTACATATAGAATACCGTTAATATCACACTGAATAACAGGCCAATACTGATGATTTGTTGTTACATCATTTACTCTTACCGGTGCAGCTAACCAGTTAGTACCGCCGTTAGTTGAGCGCTGAAACCACACATCAGAGCTTCCGTTACGCATATCATCCCAAACAATATAAACGTTGCCACGGGTAGAATTATTTGAGTAATCACAGCAAATAAACGGAAAACCTTTTGTAGAAGATACATTAGAAAGCTGATAATCAGTTCCAAAGTTTGCTCCGCCGTTAGTTGATTTATCAAATTTTATCCCGCCTGCATCCCAAACCATATAAATAGCACCGTTAGTGCCGGAGCAAATATTAGAACCCTGCCCTGATGAATTATCACTTACATTAACAGTTGAAGACCAGTTTAATCCGCTGTTTATAGATTTACGGAATTTTATACCGGGCTGAGGTCCAAAACTTGTCCATGAGATAAAAATATTATTGTAAGTTGAATTTGTCTGCACAGGGTCGCAGAAAATCCATTCCTTATCCTCTCCGGCACCGCCGCTGCCCGGAACTGCAATTGAGTAAAAATGAAAACTTTGTCCGTTGTTAGTTGAGCGGTAAATTAACATATCTCTGTTATATCCCGCCACAGGTTTACGTGAAGTACTGGAAAGATAAAAATAACCCTGTGCATCATTAGTTAATACGGGATCGCTTTGGGAAGTGTGATCGGGGTTTGGGTCAGGTATTAACTGTGAAACCGCCCATGTTAAACCGCCATCAGTAGAATAAGAATAACCAATTCTTCTTACAATTTCAGACTGAAAGCCAAGCCGGAAATCACGCCATGCAGCAACAACTATATTTGGGTTAACTCTGCTGATTCTAACAGATGGCTCATTTTGCGGACCGGTATTTTGGGAAATATTTTTATTTGGAAATAAAACATTAAAATATTGGCTTGTATTATTGCTTTTAGATAAAAAAACTGAGGGTATGTGAGCCTTAGCTTCATATTCATCCTGCTGTGAAATTAAATCAGATACTAATCCAAAAATTGCAAAAGTAAATAAAAAGATTTTCATAATTCAATAATAATAATAATTTATATATAATTATCAGTTTCAATACAATATAATTGAATATCAAATTAAATAATAAGTAAATAATTTTGTAAAATATTTATTCCAAAAGTGAACATTTTAAATAACAACATTAATCCCTATTTATGTTAAAGAGTAACTATAAAATAATTTTATTTGATGGTATATGTAATTTATGCAATGGTGCAGTAGATTTTTTTATCAGGCATGATAAAAAAGATAAATTCCGCTTTGCAGCACTTCAATCTGAAACAGGTATTGAATTGCAGAAGAAATTTGGCATAGATTATACTAATTTGGAATCATTTATTCTGGTTGATGGGGAAAAATATTTCAAAAAATCAACTGCTGCACTGAAACTTGCGCCATATTTAGGTTTTCCGTGGAATCTGTTGTATCCGTTTATCATAGTACCGCCGTTTATCAGAAATTATGTGTATGATATTATTTCTAAATACCGCTATAAATGGTTCGGAAAAAAATCAACCTGCCGCATTCCGACCCCTGAAGAAATAGCAAAATTTTTATAACTTATCTGTTTTTAGTAATGTTCCTTTATTTTAGGTTCTATTATTAATATATTTGTTAAATTTTTTTATAAATCCCCAAAATCTTTAAGTTCCAATTGTATAAAGCAGCTTTACGTTATATTGCGGTTCTGTTATATCTTCTTACAGGTATAAGTACTGTTTTGTTTTCTCAACAACGCCTGTTTACTAGAAACTCCCCTGAAATTCCGGAAACATTTATTAACAATTTTCAAAACGAACACAGAAAGCTAATTAACCTGAATGGATTTTGGGATATTCATTCAGAATTTACGTCATCTCAGCAGATTCAGGTACCGTTTTGTTATGATTTTAAAGGTAAGATTACAGTAAGCCGCATATTTAATACAGAAATTGAAACACCCGATAATTATAATTATATAATTTTTTGTGATGGAATAAATTATCAATGTGAAATTAAAATAAACGGCAGTTTTATAGTTAAACATGAAGGAGGGTTTACTCCGTTTTACACTTCTTTACCAGAAGGCATTGTTAAGGAATCAGGAAATAAAATTGAAATTACTATAGATAATACGCTTGATCCTTCAAAAACAATTCCGTTAAAAAACACATCAAATTTTCCAAAAAATTACGGCGGTATTTACCGTGATATATATATTGTAGCTGTTCCAAAAGTTTATATCAAAACATCCAATATACTTTCTGAAATAGATATAAACTTTAACGCAGATATTAAAAATACGGTAACAATAAGTGCAACAGATATAGACCGTACATTTTTAGATAAGAAATTCAGTGTTAAAACCGAGCTAATTGACAGCTCAGGCACAGTTAAAGCATCAAGCGATAATGTTCAATTCACTATTTCATCCAACTCTACATCTCAGGCAGTAAATAAATTTACCGTAAATTCCCCAGTTTACTGGTCACCTGAATATCCCTACCTGTATAAATTAAAAGTTACAATAACTCAGGGTGATACTGTAATTGATTCATATATTACAGATTACGGTATTTACGAGCTTACCCGCAAGCAGGGTATCTTAATGATGAATAACAATGAATTCAGATTTAAGGGAATAAACTATGTAGAAGAGTTTGGGAACACGGGAATATGTTCAAACTATGATGATATTGTAAGAGATGTAAAGTTAATAAAATCTCTTGGATGCAACATATTAAAAGTTTACGGCAGACCAGCCAGCCGTTATTTAATTGATGTATGCAACAAGTACGGTCTATTGATAATGGAAGAATTGCCGGTTTACACAGTGCCAGCAGGAATACTTGAAACTGAAAATTTTCTGCAGCTTGCAGAAAATCAAATGACCGAAATGGTATCAGCACATAAAAATAATCCCTGCATATTTGCTTTTGGAATAGGCAATGATTTTGATGTAACAGGCGAGGAAGGGCAAAATTATGTAAAGCGTATGGTAACGGCTGCCAGAGAATTAGATAACAGATTTATATATTACTCAACCCGAAATTATTATCAGGATAAATGCCGTGAGCTGATTGATTTAGTTGGCTTAAATTTTTATGATAATGACCTTGCTGAACTTAAAAGTGCTGCTGAAGATATGAAGATTAAAAAAGAAAAACTTTTTATTTCTAATTACGGTAAAATAATTAATCCCTCAAATACTTCCGGTTACAGCGACCCTAATTCAATTGAATCACAGTCAAAATATATTGTAGATTTTTCTAAAGTATCCAAATCCACAGCACTGCTTGGCGGATTCTTTCAGTCATTTACTGACTGGAATTCAGATATCCCGAATTTAAAGCATCCTGATAAATCTAATCAATACATGCGTACAAGCGGGCTATATACATTGTTCCGTGAACAAAGATCTCCGGCAATAATTTTGAGGAAAGTATTTCTGGAAGAAGATATTCCTAACCTAAATATTGGCACCTATTCAAAAGAAGCCCCAATAATTTTTGTATTCACGGGATTAATTACTTTCATACTGTTTATTTATCTTGCAAACAGTGTCCGAAGGTTCAGAGAAAATGTTTGGAGAGCATTATTCAGACCGTTTATTTTTTACACAGATATAAGAGAGCAAAACTTAATACCAACATTTCATAATTTACTGCTTGCTTTAATACTTTCTGTTGGAAACGGTTTATTTTTTGCAAACCTGCTATATTTCTGGAAAGATTCTCAGCTTACAGATATTATGCTTTCAGTAATTATTACAGGCGGTTCAGTAAAAATTTATGCTGATGATATATTTGCCAATCCGATAAAGCTTGCCGGTTTTCTTTCTGCTGCAGTGTTTATTTTGATCTTATTGATCACATTGCTTATTTGGCTGTTTTCTTTAACGCTAAAGTACAGAGTAAGGTTAAATAACATTTATACAGTTACTGTCTGGGGTTTGCTTCCAACTATTGTGCTGCTTGCTTTGGGTACATTTTATATTAGAATACTGCAATCAAACACAGATTTTGTAATTATTGGATTAATTACTGCAGGATTTTTGTATCTCCTTTCTATTTACCGCATCCTTAAAGGTACTTACATTTTGTTTGATACATTTTTTATTAAAGTTTATGCATACGGTATATTATCTATCATTGTATTGTGCGGAGGAACATTATTCTATCTCAATACTACAAGATTTGTAATTGACTATTATTATTTGGTTTTAACTTTTTTAAAACTGTAGTAAAAACTTAACAAATAAATACAATTTTTAGTTATATTTGTAGTTAACAGTTAATTAGCTTGAGCAAATAATTTATTAGATTTTAAGTTAATTTAAAACAAATAGTTGTATCTAAGTAAACTCGAAATTTTTGGATTCAAATCGTTTGCCGATAGAATATCGGTAGATTTTGATTCGGGAATGACCGCAATTGTTGGTCCAAACGGCTGCGGAAAAACTAATATTGTAGATGCTGTACGCTGGGCTATTGGTGAGCAAAAAGCAAGTGTTTTAAGAAGCTCAACAATGGAAAATGTTATCTTTAACGGTACAAAAAACCGCAAACCATTAGGGTATGCAGAAGTATCTCTTACAGTTCAAAACACAAAGGGAATCCTTCCGAGTGAATATACAGAAATCAAGATAACACGCCGTTGTTTCCGTGACGGAACAAGCAACTATATGCTCAACGGTGTTAATTGCCGCCTTAAGGATATTACTGCCCTGTTTATGGATACTGGTATGGGAAGCGATGCGTATAGCGTAATTGAGCTTAAAATGGTGAATGAAATACTTTCACACCGCACTCAGGATAGACGCAAGCTGTTTGAAGAAGCTGCAGGAATTACAAAATACAAGGAACGCCGCCGGGAAGCTTTAAATAAACTGGAAGAAGCTCGTGAAAACATTAACGATGCTAATATTGAAATTCGTAACCGTCAGCGGACTGTAAATGCTTATGAACGTATTGCACAGCGGCAGCAGGAAGCAAAGGAAGTTAGCTTAAAACTTAAGGATTTAGAAATTGAATATCACACCCGTGCCCTTTCAAAATTAATGGATGATACCATAAGTACAGAAGAAGAACTGAAGATAAAGGAAACCGAGCGGGAAAATCTGCAGAAAAACCTGAATGAAAACGAAGTTACAATCAACAAGTATAAATCAGAGCTTTCTGAAACAGAATTAAAGCTAAACGAGTCAAGAGATAAGCTTAATACTGTAAACCTTAATATAAATGAAGTTAATACTTCAATTTCAATTTCCGAGCAGCGGATAAAATACCTTGAAGAAAACATCAGCCGTTATAAACGAGAAAAAATTGAAATTGAAACAAAGATCAGCACTCTTTTAACCCGTAAAACAGAAATAGAAGATAATATAGTTGTATTAAAAAATACCATTGAGCTTATGGAAGGCTCAGGGAGCACCAAAAAGGATAGTTTGGATGAAACTGAGCTTAAAGTAAAATCAAGCAAAGAAGAATTAAAAGATCTGACTGAAAAACATGCTGCATCTCTTAAAGCTTTGCAGGAAAAACGAAGTGAATACAAGATAATTAAAAACAAACTTGAAGATCAAATAGCACGCTGCAGCAGACTTGCAGATGAAAATATAGTAAATATAAACAAAGTTACCGAGTTTGATATATCTATAAGAGATGCAGAAAAATCTCTTAATTTGCATAAGGATGAACTTTCTGCAATGATAAATGAATTTAATGAGCAGAAAAAAGCAAAGGATACCTTGAGAGAAGAAATTCAGAACAAAGAAAAAGAAATAATATATAAACAGCATGAAGCTGATAAGCTGAAAAATAAAATTGAATTCCAAAAGAACCTTCTTGAAAACTTTGATGATTATTCAGAGGGTATAAAATATCTTGTTAAAGAAAAAAGTGAAAAATCAGCTTTTGTTGTAATTGATAAACTTGAAGTTGAAGATAAATTTAAAATTGCAGTTGAAACTGCATTAGGAGAAATTGCAAATTATCTTATTGTAAATGATATTGATTCTGCCGAAAATTATATAAAGATACTTACTAAAGATCAAAAAGGCAAAGTAACATTTATAATTAAAGATCAGCTTTATAATACAACCCTTAATATATTTCAGGAAGAATTTCCTGAAATATTAAGTCATGAAGGCGTTTACGGCTGGGCAGATAGGTTTATTAAATGTTCAGATGAATATTTAATGCTGTATAAATACCTTCTTGATGAATTTATTATTGTAGAAAATATTGATATTGCCCGCAAACTTTCAAAAGATAATTTCATTAAGTTTATAACTCTTGATGGTGATATTGTTACAAACAGCTTTATACGGGCAGGAAGCAAAACAAATATAGAATCACTTAAAATAGGCAGAGAAAAACTGATTGGAGAACTTGAAAAACAAATTAATGCAATTGAGCCCGCAATTGAAAGTGATAATACAAAACTAAAAGAGCTTAAAAGCAGCTTTGCTGCAATTGATGTTGACATAAGACAACAGAAAATACAGGATAAACGTGCATTGGTTTTAAATGAAGAAACTAATCTGAATCAGTTAAAATATAAAAAATCAGAAACAAATAAACTAATAACCCAATATAAAGAAGAAAACGATGAGCTAAATTCATCAAATAAAAAGCTTTCAGATAGCATGGATGAGCTGATTAAACTTATTGAATCAGCCGAAAACGTAAAATATCAGCGTGAAAAAGAGCTTGAGCATTTTACAACAGAACTGGAAAATCTGGCTGATGAAATGACATTTAAGCGTGAAGAATTTAACAGCTTTAATATTGAAATAACTAAACAAAAAGCAGAACTTTCTAATCTTGATAATGAGCATACAAGAACAGATGAAAATATAAAATCATATAAAAACAATATTGAAGCAAGAGCATTGGAATGCAATGAATATGAAACCGAGATAAAAAAACTAACTGCGGAACTTGAAACATACAATCAGGATAACACTATAAACGGATTTAGACCAAAACTAAAGCTTCTTGAAATTGAAAAAGCAGGCATTGAATCAGATTACACTCTTGTAAGGAAAGAGTACGAAGTAAAACGCTCAATTGCAGATAAAATTGATACAGAACAAAAAGATATTTATAATTCCAGGGATATAATAATTGATTTCATTCATAAAAATGAAATGAAACTAACTAAGGATAGATTAGAAATAAAGGAGCATAAAGATAAAATTAAAGATGAATATGAAATTGAAATAGAATATACTAAGTATGAAGATTCTGAAATTTTTGATCTTATCAGAGCAAAAGCAGAAGTTGACCGGCTTCGCAATAAGCTTAGAACCCTTGGCGGCTCGGGGCAATTAGAGCTTAACTTATATGAAGAAGAAAAACTTGAACTTGAAAAATTAACTGAGCAAAGAAACGATCTTGTAAAAGCTGAACAAGACCTGATTAACCTGATAGATGAAATAAATAAAACAGCACAGAATAAGTTTACAGAAACATTTGAGAAAATAAGGCAGAATTTTATGGCAATTTTCAGGGAATTATTTCTTGAAGGAGATGAATCTGACTTAAAACTTGTAATTGATCCTGATAATCCTGACCCGTTAGATGCAAAGATTGATATTATAGCAAAACCAAGAGGCAAACGCCCTCAGTTAATTGACCTGCTTTCAGGAGGTGAAAAAACATTGACAGCTATTGCCCTGTTATTTGCTATATATCAGGAAAAACCCTCTCCGTTCTGCATACTTGATGAAGTAGATGCACCGCTTGATGATGCAAATATAGACCGCTTTATTAAAATAATTCACAAATTTGCAGAACATACTCAATTTATTATTGTTACACATAACAAACGAACAATGGAATCGGCTGATTCAATGTATGGTATAACAATGGCAGAACAGGGAATTTCTACTATTGTTAATGTAAAATTTAACGATCAGAAAATAGCATCTTAAAAAATAGATTATCTTTTTACATTTCATATATTAACTCTGTACAACCCTCGTTATTAAAAATCATTTTAAAACAGTTTAATTATTACTTTCATGACAAACGAACAAAAACAGTTTCTTGTTAATCTTGTAAACACCCCGGCACCATCGGGGTTTGAAGAACCGGTACAAAAACTATGGAAAGAAGATGTAGGGAAATTCTGTACTGATATTAAAAAAGATGTGCACGGAAATCTTACGGCTGTATTAAATCCGGGCAAAGAAAGATCAATAATGATAGTTGGACATTCCGATGAAATTGGCTTGATAATAAATTACATAAATAATGAAGGTTTTATTTATGTCCGCCCTATAGGCGGTGTGGACCCGACAATTCTTGCTTCACACAAAGCACGGATACTTACTTCAAAAGGAATTGTGCCTGCTGTAATTGGCAGAACATCACTTCATTTGCTTACTAATTCTCAGCGTGATAAGAAACCTGAATTAAATGACGTTTGGCTTGATATTGGCGCAAAAAACAGGAAGGATGCCGAAAAATATGTTTCAATTGGAGATCCCGTTATTTTTGGAGGCGATTTTGAAGAAATGGCAAACTCAACTGCAACTTCAAGATGCTGGGATAACAGAATTGGAGTTTATATTGTAGCAGAAACATTAAGGAAACTTGCAAAAGTAAAAAACTTAAAACATACAGTTTACGGAGTATCTTCTGTTCAGGAAGAAACAGGCGTATGGGGCGCAGGAGGTCCCGCTTATTATTTTAGACCAAATGCAGCTATTGCAATTGATGTGATGCCATGCTCAGACCAGCCCGAAATACCAAAAGAAAGATTTGGTATTACAAAGCTTGGTGCAGGACCTGTTATTACAAAAGGCGTTAGAACAAACAACAAGCTTACCGGTGAGATAATTTCAACAGCAAAGAAAAAGAAAATGAAACATCAAATAGATGTTGACTATGGGCATACATGGACTGATGCTGACCCTATTTCACAATCACGGGGCGGAATAGCTATTGGTGTTGTTTCGGTAGCTACAAGGTATCTGCATTCATCAGTTGAAACACTTAACTTAAAGGATATAGATATGACTATTGAACTGCTCGCAGAATTTATTATTAAATCAAAGTTGGATTATTAAATCAAAGTTGGATTATTAAAACAAAGTTGGATTATTAAAACAAACAAATTAAGGAAGGATAATATTAAAAGATGAGCGAAAGCGAAATAACAACTGAATCAGGGTTAAAATATACAGATGAAATTGTTGGCGATGGGATTTCTCCAAAAACCGGGCAGAAAGTAACTGTACATTACACAGGAACACTGGAAAACGGAAAAAAATTTGATAGTTCTAAAGATAGAGATCAGCCGTTTACATTTACAATAGGTGTTGGACAGGTTATTCAGGGGTGGGATGAGGGAGTTGCCTCAATGAAGGTTGGCGGAAAAAGAACACTTGTAATTCCTGCAGAACTTGGATACGGAAGACGCGGTGCGGGCGGAGTTATACCTCCAAATGCAACTTTAATTTTTGATGTTGAGCTATTAGATGTGAGATAATTTAATTATTCGTACGGCAGTTTATTACTGCCGTATACTTTAATATTTACCAAAATTCTGTGAAACTTTCCTTAATTTAATAAATAACTGCTTAATACCTCTATTTTCACATTTCTAAAATTACCTAAAGAAAAAATGCAACCTTTAATGCAATTTAGGGGTCATAATATTACAGAAAGGATTAAAAATGTTATATATTCAATTAAAAACAATAGAAAAAATTACAGCAGTATTAGTACTTTTAAATATTGCCGTTTTAGCTGTATTAAGCTATAATTATTATCTTAATATATGATAATAATTTAAAATTTTTTAAATAATGTAAATAATACCTCATTTACAGCAGTTAAGTGATTACCTCCGCTTAACTTAATAAGGGAATAAGTAACTTATTCCCATTTTTTTTTCTGAAAATTTCAAAATAAAATTTTATTTATATATTAATACCCCGGGAGTTAAAGATTTTTATAATAATTTAATATTTTTTGTTACCTTGAATAAGCAATCAAATAAAATTATTTTACTTTTAAATTCTGATGGAAGCACCCAATATAAAAGTTTACAGTGATTTTGACGGCACCATAACCCTGTATGATACGTGGATAGAAATGGGTGAACACTTTATTAACGATAAAGATGCCTGGCATAATATTATTAAAAAATATGAAGAACAGAAAATAGGTGCCAGAGAGTGTTTTCTTGGTGAGGTTGAACTGATAAGAAATTTTGAATTGAATGCATTTAATAAGATTATTGATTCTCAGAAATTAGACCCGCAATTTATAAATTTTTATGAGTTTTGCGTGCAAAAGGGTATTCCGCTTGTTATCTTAAGTGAAGGAATGGATTATTATATTGCCAGAATATTAAAAAATTACGGATTAAACATTCCATTTTATGCAAATAAAATGACATTTTCAGCTGAAAATAATAAAATAGGTTTACTTTTCCCCTATTCAGACTCAGACTGCACAAAATGCGGAACAAGCAAAAGAAATATTTTAATGAATAATACAGCTGATAATGAGATTTCTGTATATATAGGTGATGGATTTTCTGATGCTTGTGTTGTTAATTATGCTGATATAGTTTTTGCAAAAAAATCACTTGCATCATATTGCTGGAAAAATAATATTACGTATTATGAATTCCAGACATTTGGAGATGTAAAAAAAAAGCTGGATAAAATTTTAAGCTTAAAAAAAATTAAGCAGCGAGATTCAGCAAAAAATAATCGCCGTGAAGTTTTTTTAAGGGGTTAAAATATCAATTTAGTTTTATACAATAAAATAAATTTTAATGACATTAGGTAAATTTTTTTTTAAATACAGGTCTTACACTCCCCTCCCGTTTTTAATACCATTGCTTCTTTATGCCCGTCCAACTATTACAACTATTGCTATTGGATTGGTTTTTATATTAATTGGCGAAATTATCAGATTTTGGGGTGTATCTTATGCAGGCAGTGAAACCAGAACTACCGGCAAACCCGGAGCATCAAATCTGATTACACAGGGTCCTTTTGCATTTGTCAGAAATCCGTTATACATAGGAAATATTTTATTGTATTTTGGGGTAAGCATAATGTCAAACTCGCTGGTGCCGTATTTACAGATAGTAAGTATTTTATATTTTGTGTTCCAGTATTATTTTATCATTCTTGAAGAAGAAGCAGAATTAAAAATTATATTCGGTGAAAAATATAAACATTACTTTGAAAATGTAAACAGATTCCTGCCTAAGTTTTCGCCTTATAACGCTGAAAAACGATCTAAGAAAAATAAAGACCTTAAAGCCGCATATATCTCAGAAAAAAGGACCTTCCAGTCAATTTTCATCAGTATTATTATGATAGTCCTTATTTATTTTCTCATCAATCAATAGTTCCTTCGTTATGGGGCAAGGCAGTTCTCAAATATCGAGGTCTGTTTTTATTTCCGCAGGAGAGTTAAGCGGTGATATGCACGCATCATCATTAATGAAGGAAATAAAAATCCAATCACCCGATAAACAATTTATATTCACAGGTCTTGGCGGAGCAAAAATGATCTCGGAGGGTTTAAATGCACTCTACCATGTTAAAGATCTTGCAACAGTTGGATTTGCTGATGTAGGGAAAAAATATTTTTTCTTTAAAAAAGCACTAAAGCGTTCAGCAGAATATATTATAAAAAACAATCCTGATGCGGTTATATTGGTTGATTATCCCGGATTTAATTTAAGACTTGCAGAGGCAATTAGACCATTTTATTCAAAGAAAATAATATACTATATATCTCCTCAATTATGGGCATGGCACGAAAGCCGGGTTAAAAATGTTAAAAAAAATATTGATCTTATGATGGTTGTTTTTCCTTTTGAGGTTGAATTTTATAACAAACATGGTGTGAAAGCTGAATTTACAGGTCATCCGCTTGTTGGCAGAGTAAATGAATTTATTCAGAAAAATCCAAAATCTAACAATCACACAGATAAAAAGATTATCACTGTGCTTCCCGGCAGCAGAAAAGATGAAGTTAAAAAACATCTTCCTGTATTAATTAAGGCATTAAAATTGATAAAGAGCCGGATTAATGCAGAAATTTATATCAGCTCAGCAGGGGGTATGCAAACATATTTTGAAAAATTTTCTGCTGAACTAAAAGAATATAATATCAGTAATGAAAATCTCTACAATTTAATTTTAAGCAGTGATGCAGTTTTAGTTAAAGCAGGGACTGCCACAATGGAGTGTACCCTGCTCGGAACACCTTATCTGATATTTTACAAAACTTTTCCTCTTAATTATTACCTGCTGAAACCATTAGTAAAAGTAAACAAGCTTGGAATTGCAAATTTGCTTCTTAAAAAAGATGCTGTAAAAGAATTTATTCAAAAGGATTTTACAGCTCAAAATCTGGCTGATGAAACATTAAAAATCCTTGAAAACACTGATTACAGAAATCAGATTATTGCTAATCTAAAAGAGGTTTGGAATATTCTTGGCAGCAAAGATGCATCAAAAAATGCAGCAGCTCTTATAAAGGAGACATCCGGAATATGAAACTAGTATTAATTCCGTTAAGCTGGGTTTTTAGAATAATTACAGCAATTAGAAACTTTTTATATAATACCGGGATTTTTAAGGCAAAAGTTCTTTTGCCGAAAATAATTTCAGTCGGCAATATTTCTGCAGGCGGAACAGGTAAAACTCCGTTTGTTGAGCTTATATTTGAATATATAATCAAAAAAAATAAATTACCTGTTATTGTATGCAAAGGTTATAAACGTGAGTATGACGATATTAAAGTTGTTGAATCAGGTTATTCCAATATAAAACATGACCTGACAACAGAAAATCTTGGTGATGAAGGACTTATGCTCCTTGAAAACCTTTCGTCAAAAGGATATAAAGGCGGATTAATTGTTGTTGGAGATGATAAAACCAAGGCAGCAAAATTTGCTGCAGCAAAATTTAAGCCGGATGTAATTATAATTGATGACGGCTTTCAGCACAGAAAATTATTCAGAGATCTTGATATTGTCCTTTTAAATCCCGAAAGTGATAAACATTTGATTCCAGCCGGAAATTTAAGAGAACCGCTAAAGAACTACAAAAGAAGTAATCTTTTGGTAATTAACAATAAGTTTAATAAACATTCTGTAAATGAAAACAGGGAGAACTTCCCACAGGTGATTTGCAGTTATCAATTTGAAGGATTCAGGGGTAATAAAGGTGTTACATTGCCTTATGATGAAATTAAAAGTGCTGCAGTATTCTGCGGAATAGCTGAACCGGAATCCTTTAGGGTACTGTTAAACAATATTGGTATAAAAATTGATTCATTTACAATATTTAGCGATCATCATTTTTTTACAGGAAAAGAGCTTACCGAAATAATAAATTTATTTAAAAGCAGAGGTTCATCTCATATATTAACAACTCAAAAGGATTACGTGAGGATAATAAACTCTGAATTAGTTCAAAAAGCAAAGAGTGAAAATACGTATAAAAATCTGTTATTGAACTTTCCACTTTATTTTGCTAAAATAAAAATGCAAATTAACAATAATGAAGAGTATTTGTTCAATAAAATTGATAATTTATTAAAATCGGCTTAAAATATGTCATCAGATAAAAAAATTATCGGCTTATCACTCAGCAACAGCAGTCCGGTTAAATACAGTAACTGGTTAGATGAAAACAATTTACCATATATAATACTTGACTGGAATAAAAATAATTTTGATGATATAAAAAAATGTTCGTCATTAATTTTAACTGGAGGTGCTGATATTTTTCCTGAGTTTTATAATGATTGGGAAGACGGCAAAAACCGGGAAGATTATATCCCTGAACGCGATGGATTTGAGTTTAAGCTCTTTGAATATGCTCTTAGCAATAATTACCCAATTCTTGGAATATGCCGGGGGTTACAGCTTATTAACTGTAAATTAAACGGAAGTCTGATAAATGATATTCAAACTATCCGAAAGACAAATCACAGGAAGATATCAGAAACTGAAGACCGCATGCATGATGTTTCAATTAAAAATGATACATTATTGTATGAAATTTTAGGTGTTGATAAGGGTATAATAAACAGTTCACATCATCAGGCAATTGATAGAGTTGGTGAAGGTTTAATGGTTTCGGCAAAATCAAGTGACGGGATAATTGAAGGAATTGAATGGGAAGAAAAAAACAGCAAACCATTTTTGCTTGCAGTGCAATGGCATCCTGAAAGAATGAATGATAAAACAAGTGTGTTCAGCAAAAATATTATTAACAGATTTAGAGAGGAAACAAACAAAGATTAAACCTTCAAAAAATATCATAATATTTTTTTTAACTGCTGTAATTTTTTCTGCTTGTTCCGGCTCTGCAGGAAATGATACTGAAAAAAAACCTGTTAAGGAAATAAAAGAAAGGGTAAACAATAATTCAAGCGTTATTGAAACTATGGAAGCTTCAGGCAATCTTGCATTTGATTCACCTGAGCAATCAGGGCAGGGATGGATTGAAGTTCGTATTAAAAAGCCCGATACAGTTTATGTAAAAATTGAAGGTCCGTTCGGGATTTCAATTGCACAGGCACTTATAACAAGAAGTAATTTTACTTATTATAACGTACAGGAAAATAAAGCTATTATGGGACCCACAAATGATATAAATATTGGGGCAATTCTCAGGATTAAAGTAAGTTTTGATGAGTTGATTAATGGATTCAGCGGTGGATTTTTACTTGAGAGCAATTCAAATGATTCAAACTATGCTGAAGAAGAAAATGGATTTTACACATTAACACAACGGGATAAATATGGTTCAATGAAGTATTATATTAACCCTTCATTATATACGGTAAATAAATACAACAAGCTTGATAAAGAAAATAAATCAATAGTTGAAGTTAATTACACAAACTACTTTGAAGAGGAAACATCCGGAAAGAGATTTTATTTTCCATCAAACATTAAAATATTAAATCCCAGCAAAAATCAATCTGTTTGGGTTGACTATCAAAATAAATCTTTTAATGTACCTTATCTAAAGTTCAGCATAAAGATACCGAAATCGGCTAAAATTGTAAAATGGTGAAATCTACACATAAAATAATTTTATTGTTTATTGCAGTTTTTGTTATATCGGGTGCTGCTTATGAAGAAATACTGCATGATAAACAGCAGCAATTAGAATATATTGATAAAGTAATACAGAACAGCAGGGGCAGCATTATAAAAATCAGCTCAAGAACAGCATTAATAAATCAGCAGATAGATAGTGTTGAAACTGCAATAAGTGCATTAAACAGCTTCCTTAAGAATTACGAAAATGAATCTTATATGACTCCTGAGCAGATTGCAATTGAAACAAATATGATAATATATTTAACTGAAGAAGTTGAAAGGATTCAGGAAAGTTTTAAAAAGAAAGTAATAAATCTGTATAAACACGGAAAAAATTATGAACTGGAACTGCTTTTAAGCTCTAAAACACCCAACGAATATTTACGACGCAACCAATACCTGCAGAAATTTTCACAGAACAGAAAGATAGAACTAAGGGAGTTAAAGGCAAAAAAATTTATACTAGAAGAAAAGAAAAAAATGCTGACTCTTTCAACTTCATCACAGCGGTTTTACGTTGAGTCAAAACGAAATGAAAAAAGAAATTTGGATAGCAGACTTATTGAACTTAAAAAGCTTAAGAGTGATGCAGAAAGTGAATCTAGTCAAATGGCTTCAATGATAACAAGATACGAAATGCAGCAAAATAATGTAAATAACTTTATAAATAACTTTCAGGATTATAAAGAAAATTTTAATGGCAGTAAGTATAACAGAATTAACTATACAATGACTGATCTTAATCAACTGAAAGGAAACCTGAACCTGCCTGTTGATATAGCGTTAATTTCAACTGACTGGGGAAATATTTCAGATAATAAAACTCTTGCACTTTCAATTAATAATGGAATTGATTTATCCATTGCTTACGGTTCAAAAGTTTACGCAGTTGCAGGAGGTATAGTTTCATTAACGGGTGAGACGCCGTTCTACGGCAAAGTGATAATTATAAAACATGAAAACGGATTCAGATCTGTTTATGGTTCATTAAGTGATATAAATGTTAACACAGGTGATATAATAAAAGTAAATCAGGTAATTGGTAAAACTGGAGTAACCCTTGACGGACAATCAATGCATTTTGAACTTTGGCAGGGTGCAATATCTTTAAACCCAAATGAATGGCTTAGGTTTAAATAAATATATTAAAGTCCCTTAATTAAATATTTTTTAATTTAAAAATATTTAATTGAAATAAGTAAAATAATTCCCCGGCATTTAGAAAATATTTTAAATTTACCCTTATAAAACTATATTTTCTATACAGTTTATACAATATCAGGATTAAGATAAACACTATATTCACAACTCAATTCCGAAATTGATTTTAGATTAATTTCTTGTTATTTTTGTAAATTCATTGAAAAATTAAGCAAAAGATG
>WBZR01002832.1_pt1 | contig 17016 bp, 10 predicted proteins | sample 5204231 | NCBI WGS metagenome assembly WBZR01 (sample SAMN12412403, study PRJNA552823) | activated sludge metagenome | isolation source: activated sludge from anammox sidestream of wastewater treatment plant... | place: USA: Virginia | collected 2017-08 | reverse complement strand
TGGCCCCGCTCATGTCGTCAGGGGCTCGGGCCGCAGCTGCAGCAGCCGATCGTAGTTGAAGCACATCCGGTACATGAGGCGCTTCGAGCAGTCCCTGGTCGGACGTCGGTGGAGCGTCACGGTGTTGTCGAAGAACATCAGATCGCCGTCTTCCCAGTCGTGCCCGTAGACGAACTCCTCCCGGAAGATCTGCTCCTTCAGATAGGCGACGACCTTCCTCGACTCCTCTTCGCTCATGCCCTTGAAGTGGGAGATCGACGTGAACGGAAAGTGGAGTCCCTTGTAGCCGTAGGGGCTGTGGGTGATGAGCGGCACCTCGGCGCCGTCCACCGGACAGAGGTTCATCTTCAGGATCTCGTCCTGCAGGGCGTTCAGGCCCGGAGCCACCGCGTTGTTCTCCCATCGGTGGACGGCGACGAGCTCGTCGCACGTCTTCTGCCACGAGGGGCTCAGGGCATGATAGGCGTCGACGGTGTTCACGAACTCGGTGCGCGATCCGGCCGAGCCTTCCCAGGCGAGAAGGCCGACGACGGGCAGGTAGTCCTTCGTGCCCTGCTGGTTCGAATGCCACTCCAGCTCGCCGTCCGCGAACATGCCCGTATGGTTCCCGTGATCGTCACGAATGCCGGTGACGCGGACCATGCCCAGCAGATGGGAGATCCCTTGCGTCATCCGCTGCGCCTCATCGAGAAGGCTCCGGTCCTCCGCCGCCATGCCGTCGCGCTTCTCCCACCACCCGTCCCCGTAGCGCTGCCGCAGGCGCTCGTTGCCGGCCCATACCTCGTAGGCGCCCCCCGGAAGCGCGATCGCCCACGCGGCACAGATCTGGTGGAACCGCTCGAGGCTGACGCCTCCCACGTGCTGCTTGCGAATGAGGGTGACCAGATCGCGCAGGTGGTCGAATCCCAGCTGCAGGATCTCGCCTTCCGATGCCGTGGCCAGATCGACGTCGACGATCTCGGCACCGAGCGAACCGAATCCCGGAAGCTTCAGCCTGCGCATCGCCGCTCCTGCCGATGTCTCACGGATCCCCGACGAACCGCGATCTAGTTCCGCCCAACGGGCTCCGCGGCCAGGTCGGCGCGCAGCGGCGTGGCCACGGGTCCCGGCCACCGGGCGTCGGCCTCCTTCGGCACGCCGCGCGGGCGCACGTCGGAGCGCAGGAAGCGGCCCGTGATCCATTCCTGGTCGCCGATCGTGCCGGCCATGTCGCCGCTGAGGTTCCTGATCCAGTCGCGCGCTTCCTGGATCTGATCCGCCGTCCAGCCGAGGCACGACTTCACCTTGAGCGTGACGGGATCGAAATCCAGCGCGAACTCCGCGGGCGCCCTGGTGAGGAAAGCGTCGGGAAGCACGAGGCAATGGAACGCATGCACGTCGGCGCCGAGCGCCAGGGCGCGCTCCGTCGTCTGTTTGAAGGACTCGATCGAGTCGCCGGGCAGGCCGAGGATGATCTCGACGGCGACGTTGCCAACGGCGGCCACCAGACGGCGCACGATGGTATCGAAGCTCTCCGGCTTCGCGACCCGGTCCACCTTGCTCAAGACTTCCTCGTTGTAGGACTGCAAGCCGACGCCGATGTAGGAGCAGCCGATCGACTGGAGGAACTCCACGTGCGCGGCGGTCAAGTGCGCCGGATAGACCTCGCACGACAGGCGCGACTTCGCGAGAAAACCGACTTCGCGTTCGGCTGCGGAGAAGTTGCGAAAGGCGCGCTCGTTGAGCGTCAGACCCGCGTCGAGGTGAACGACGCCGAAGGCGTCGTTGGCCGCGAACGCCGCGAGCTCCGCGGCGATGCGCTCCATGGACAGGACGTCCTTGGGCGCCTGCGCGCGGCCCCACTGGCAGAAGGAGCAGCTCATCGGACAGCCGCGGTACGTCTCCAGGTAGTGCCACGCCCCCCGGGGTATGAGCCCGAGTTGCGCCGGCGACGCGAGGAGCTCGAGGTTCCCGGACGAACGACCGGGCGTCACGTGCCACGTCCCGTCGCGAGCCACCGCGAGGCCAGCGATACGAGCGAGCGCGTCGGGACTCCGATCGCTCAGCACGACGTCACGGACCGTCTCCTCGGCGTGCTGGATGGCGAGCGCGTCGATGATGTCCACGCCCCCCTTGTACGGGTCGATGCCGAACATCTCGGGCCGTGCGGACGGCCCGCCGAACAGAATCGTGCAATCCGGGCTCTCCGCGCGCAGGCGCCGCGCGACCTCGAGAAAACACGGCAGGGACCACACGTAGGCCGAGAAGCCGACGATGTCCGGATCGAAGGCGAGGATCCGGTCCAGGATGTCGTCGACATCGGGCTTCACGGTGTCGAACGTCTGGACGACGGCGTCCTGGAGGCGTGGATCCGAGATGATCGAGGCGTGGATCCGGCGCACGCCGTAGCTCGGCAGATCGTCCTGGACGTTCGGAAAGTCGAGCCCGGGCGTCCGACACACGAGCGCGACCCGCCGTCCATCGCGGCGTCGACCGCCGACCTGGCGGGAATGGCCGTTGCGTCGAGGCGCCGGGTCCGAGTGTTCCATCGTGGAGTGTCCTTTCAGGAGACCCGCCACCGCAGGAACGAACCAGCCGACGCGGCCCTTGGGGTCGATGGGCGGGCGCGAAGCCGCCGCCAGGCTGCATACCCCTCCAGGCGCCGTGGAGGCAAGGGAATTTCCGAGGGGCGCGGGCCCATATGCCCGCATGATCGGTCCGGGCGGAACGCGAGGATCGTCAACGGCCGATCTCGGCCGGCGTCGGGACTCGGCGGATCCCATCTCGCAGGAACGGAACCGCCAGTTGTACCGGCTTCCCGTCCTTCACGACCGGCTGCCGCGAGTACTGGATCAGGTACGCACGGCGCGGTCGGTCGGTGCGGTTCGGGTCGCTCGCGTGCGGGAGGGCCCCGCTGGTGACGATGATCGAGCCCGCCGGCACGGGCAACAGAACGCCACCGTCGTGCCGGCCGAAATCGACGACGTCGGGGCTGGTCCACGGCTTCGTGAGGTCGTGCGGAACGACGCGGCGCACGTTCAGCACCGAGAACGGCAACACCCTCAGCGCGCCGTTCCGCGAATCCACGTCGTCGAGCGCCACCCACATTCCGAGGTTCGGCGGGTAGTGACCGCAGCCGACGTAGTCGAGGTAGCTCGAGTCCTGGTGCCAGATCCACCCGTTCTCGTTGTTCGGGGCCATGCAGACGAAGGTCTCGGAGTAGAGGAACGCGTCGGCGCCCATGGTCGCTCTGCAGATCGACGCCATCAGCTCGCTGAAGACGAGCTGCCGAACGAACTCGCTGCGCCGCACGAAGCCCGAGATGACGTAACGGTCGTCGAGTCGGCTCACCGGGACATACCGGGGTTCCCCGCGCTCGAGACGGCCGCGCTCCTCGGCGACCGCGCGGTCGGCATCGGCGCGGAGGCCGTCCAGCAACGGCCCGTCGAGCGCGCGCTCCACGACGAAATACCCGTCGTCGGCGAAGCGCCGCGGCCACAGGGGATCCGGCTCGCCTCCCGCGTCACGCATGCGGCCGACCCGCCGCGGACTCCGTCAGGATCTCGCGGAAGATGTGGCGGTAGTGGGCTTCGGCGATCGGAACGTGCGGAGCGTAGATCGCCGGCAGGAGCGCGAACCACTTGGGGAATCCCTGCTCGGCGAAGTAGCGATGGAGTCCGCCCCAATGATCCTTGCCGCGGTCGTCGTGCACGGTGAGGGAGACGGAGCACACGTCGGTGAGTTCGATCACGTCGATGCGGCCGCGTTCCGCCTGCTCCAGCGCCAGGGCGTCGAAGAGCGCGCCGATGTGGGCGTGGTGCGTCTCCTGATAGCGCTCGTAGTCCGTCGCCAGCGTCCGGTCCGTCGCGTAGATCACCGTCGGCGCGGGCAATATGATGTGCCGTTCGGCGAAGAACTCCGCCGCCCCTTGGTGCTCCCGCGCTCCGGTCCCCTTGGCTTGCCCCTCCAGCACGTCCGCGAGCTGCGGTCCCAGCGGGCGGTCCAACCGCGCGAAGTCGGGGGCGGGCACTTCGATGGAGCGGACCACCATCGCGCTCGGGGTGCGCCGCGAAAGCCACTCCGCCACCGCCCGGATGCCCTGCGGCTGGAGGCAGTCGTCGTCGCCCGCGAGCCACGTGTACTCGGCATCGCTGATCTCGATCGCCGACATGACGCTCCGACCCATCGGAATGCTCGCGGGATGCCGTCGGTAGCGAAACCCCGGCCAACGACTCGCCCAGCGGGCGCACACCTCGGGTGTTTCGTCGCTGGAGCCGTTGTCGCTCACGAAGATCGGAATCGAGAGCTCCTCGCAGGTCGGCTGGAACTCTCGCAGCACGGCGTCGAGCATGCGCGCCCTGTTCAGCGACGGGATGGCGATGGCGAGGCGTGGTCGCGCCACGGTCAGACCGCCCGACCACCCCGCAGGAGTGGTCGCTGATCGCCGAAGAGCTCGCCCGTCTCGACCAGGCGAACGCCGGGGACGTTGAAGGTCATCAGGAAGGCCTCCCGGATCTCGCCGCTCTCGTTGGGCGGGCTCCCGTGCGGCGTCATCAGCCGGTACACCACCATCTGTCCCGGCTCGAGCGTGCCGGGCACGACCTCGAAGCCGTCCACGTCGCACGACCACCACTCCTGGCGCTCGTCCCACGTGTGCGGAAGGAGCGCCCGATGCGCTCCGGCGGCGAAGTGGAGCGTGCCGTTCTCGGGCGAGAGCGGACCGAGCGCCAGGAAGCACGAGAATCCGGAGTCCTGGCGATCGATCATGGCGAACCTGCCGTCCTGGTGGAACGGGAACCGGGTCCAAGCGTCGACATCCGGGAGCTTCAGGCATCCCTGACTCCACGTCTGGTCGACGTCGGGTCCGATCAGGTCCCGCGCGAGTTGCTGGAACACCGGATGCCGCTGGAACTGCGCGATGATCTCGCTGGCGTCCTGCGGCGCAGGCAAGAACGGTCGCAACCGCTGCTTGGTCCGATGCGACGGATTGCTCTCCGGAATCTTCTCGATCGAATCACGGTACAGACGCAGGCACTCGCGCCGGGTCGGCTCGAGTTCGGCGGCGGCGAAGAGCGCGTCGGTGAAGAAGAACCCGCGCTCGGCGAGTTCGCGCCGCTGCTGGTCCGTGACGACTGCCCTCCCCTGCGGTTGCATGCCGGAACTCCCGACCGTCCGTATAGCTTGGAGATCCGCTCCCCGCACTCGTGTAGAGCGGCCCCGGCCCCCGCGCCTCCGCGTCGTCACGCGGGAGCCCTCCGCGAGGGCTCCGTGGCCCCTCGCGGAGGAGCGTCCGCGACCGACACTCAGTCCCCCTTGTCCTTGAAGGCCGTGCCCGTGTGCGTACTCGCCGGAGCGCTGTAGATCGACTCCCAGCAGAGGCCATCGGCATTGCGCAGCTGGAGCCGCAGCGGCTGGGTGAGCGTGGACAGGCTCGGGAGCGCGAGCAAGGTACCGCGCCCGGCCAGTTGGATCTGCGCCTTTCCGTCGGCACCCTGCTTGAGCTTCAGCTGCTGGATGCCCTCGGGCGTGAGCTGTTTGTCCTTGTACCTGAATCCCGAGACGCCGAGCGGCGACCAGCACGGCTTGGCGCCGCAGAGGCCGCCGGCGGGCGCGGTCGCGCTCAGCCGCAGGCCCGAAGCGTCGTAGACGCACAGGCGGTAGGCGGTCGTCGTACGCGGATCGCCGAGTTCCGCGACCGTCGTGCGCGAGCCGTTCGCCCACTTCCACTTGAGGAGGTCTTTCTCGGGCGTCGCCCCCCGCTTCACGATCAGCGAACCCTTGCCCGGCACGTAAGGCTGCCGGCAGTCGACGCGCGGCACCGTGCTGCACTCGAGCGGCGATTCGATCTGGCACGTCGCCGAGCAGCCGTCACCGCCGTCCGTGTTGCCGTCGTCGCATTGCTCGCCGCAGCTCCCGTCGATGTCGCCGTCACCGCACAGCATCGCATCCGGGTCGAGGAGGCACATGCCGTTGCCGTCGCACACGTCGATCGTGCAGACGTCGGCGTCGACGTCGCACGGGGTGTCGACGGGAGTGAAGGCATCCGCGGGACACGGCGCTCCGGTCGTGCCGGTACATTGCTCGGCGACGTCGCAGGTGCCGGTCGCCGTCCGGCACTCGGTCCCCGCGGGTTGCACCACGTCGGCCGGGCACGGCGCCAGGGGAACCGCCGTGCAGGTTTCGTCGGGATCGCAGCCGTCGCCCGATCCCGTTCGGCACACGGTGCTCGGGTCCGCGACCACGTCGGCGGGACATCCCTGATTCGGGGTGCCCGTGCATCGTTCCTCGGGATCGCAGGGGTCGCCGGAGCCGGACCGGCAGATCACGTTGATCTTGCCCGGCGCATCATCCGGCGGACACGTGTTCCCCGGAACGCCGGAGCAGGTTTCGGACTCGTCGCACATGTCGCCGACCCCGGACGATCGGCAGACGACGCCGGTCTTTCCGGGCGCGTCGTCCGCCGGACATCCCTGTCCCGGAATGCCCGTGCACGTTTCGTTCTCGTCGCAGACGTCGCCCGAGCCCGCCCGGCAAACGCTGCCGCCGTTGATCGGAGCATCGTCGGGCGGACACATCGCCGCCGCACCCGTGCACGTCTCGCTCGTATCGCACTGCGCGCCCGCGCCGCTGCGACAGACCGTGCCGCTGGGCTGGAAGGTGCAATTGCTCGCGCAGCAGGTGCCGGCGGCCCCGTTTCCGGCGCCGATGTCGCACTGCTCGGGACTATCCACCTGCCCGTCGCCACAATCCGAGTAGTAGAATCCGAGATCGACCTTGCTGACGTCCGCGCCGCCCGGCGGCGCGTGGCTGGGATCGAAGACGTCCGTACTGGCTTGGCCGGGTCCGAAGAACGGCGTGCTGGCCCGCACGTCGGCGCGGATCGAGAAGCTGCCGCTCGAGATCTGGAAGAGCCGCTCGATGTCCCCGAAGCTGTTGTTGCCCGGTGTTCCTCCCGTCGCGACGACCGACGCACTGCCGGAGACCAGCGTCAGCACCAGCTGGTTGGCCACCGGCTGCGTGCCGTTGATCTGATCATCGACGGTGGTCGCGCTGCTGTAGGTGATCGAGGTGCCGGTGCTGCTCGCGTAGTCGAACACCGCCCCCGAGCCGGCCGTGGGGGCGCTGCCCGTCATCGTGTTGCCGTTCACGTTCAGATCGTTCCGGACGCCGAAATAGATCTTCGTGTGCGCGGCGAGGTTCACGCCCGTACACGACAGCGTGGCGCCGCCGGCCTGACTGGCGACGCCGGCCACCGTACAGCTACCGCCGCCCGGCAGAGTATAGGTCGGCCCCCCGGTCAGAATGAGCGCCGACGCATTGGAGGCGAGGCCGAGCCAGAACACCATCGTCAGGATCGGCAGGCGGTTCGTCGGTGCGCGCTCGGGCATTCGACACTCCTTCACGGGGCTGCTGCCAGGTTCGCGAAGAGCGCCAGGAACCCGCCGTTCTTCGACACTTCGACGCCCTGGAGACTGAGGCCGAAAAACTGCGGAACCGGGAACCCGGAGAGCGCTCCCGCGAGCGAAGGTACGAGCGGGCGGAACACGGCGGGCAGCGTTTGTTCGAGCTGCGCCTCGTCGGTGCCGAGCGGGTTGTAGAGGACCGTCATGACCATGTCCTCGGCCTCCGGAACCGCGACGCTCACCGCGAGACCCGAGCCGTCGGGCAGGAACGCCATGTTCAAGCCGAGCCGGGTGTCGAAGGCCCCGCTCAACCACACGGTATTGGTCGCCGGATCGAGGATGTCGATGCTCATCTGCGCGATCTTGAGCTCGGTGAGCTCGCCACCCGGACCGGGATTGCCCGTGACGACGGGCGCGATCGTGGGCGCGATGTCGATCCGGAGCGGCGTGTTCGGCGGCAGCTTCCCGAACTCGGGCACCATCAGCGAGAGCAGCGACGACGTGATCTGCACCGGATCGACACCGCCCGGCCCGTCGAGGTCGATCTCGCCGAGCGACGTCCGCATGAGGCCGCATTCCGCCTGTCCGCGCAGGAGTTGATTGAACGCGGCGCTGGAGATGCCGAGGCCGATGCCGTACGGCTTGTTCCCGACCGGCGTATTCGCGCCGAAGCTCGGGAACGCCTCGGGAGGAGCATACGACGCCGAGAAGTTCGGCGTGCCGGGCGGCGGTACGCACTGCCCGGGACCGGTGCCGAACGTCGTGGTGAAGCTGGCGTCCGCGCCGAACGTCATCCCGCTCGCGTCCTCGGCGACCTCGAAGAGCGGCGCGTCGAACATCATGCCCACGCCCGAGCCGACGGATCCGGAGATCGAGATGCCGGCGAGCGTATCCTCGATCGCACCCGCGATCGGGCTGTCCTGCGGCCCCGCGCCATCCGGATCACCGAGGAAGCCGTTGATCCCGTCGGTGGCGAGGTTCGTGATCATGGGGCCGACGATCGCGTCGATGATGTCGCCGATGATCGGCCACGTGCAGAGCCCGTAGGTGAAGTTGTAGTTGAAGCCCGTGAAGCCGGCCCCGAAGTTCCCCGCCAGGCTGACGTCGACGAACCGCGGATTCGAGGCATCCGGCTCGAGCGCGTAGTCGCCGTCCAACGACATCTGGTTCGCGGTCACGCGCAGGCCGCAATCCGGCACCAGGCCGCTCCCGTCGATGTCGATGTCGAGGCGCAGGTTCTTGACGGCGATGTCCGCGGCCACGGCGTCGGGTTTCGCATCGAGCGCCAGCGAGAAACCGCCGAAGGACGGCGCCGGGCTCGCGATCTTGACCTTCGCGCCGCCCCAGCAGCCGATGACGTTGATGAAGCACTGGTCCGCCATCACCGTGCCCACGGGGATCATCGCGCCGATGTCGAGCTGGTCCCCGGCCAACATCGCGACCAGGGGCTCGACCTGGTCCAGCCCCGAGTCGTTGATGCGCATCGCCACGCTCTCGGGCGAGAGCGCGCCGTCGGTGACCGAATCTCCCTTGATCACGACCACGCGGTCGCGCACGTCGTCGCCGTTCGCCGTGTTCGTGAGCGTGGCGATCACCGGATTGAACGGGGCCGGGTGGTCCAACGTGACGGTGTGCGAGAACGTCCGGTTGGTCGTGTCGACCGAGCTCGCCGGGACACCGTTGATGGTGATGGCCGTCTGGCCGGCCGCGAGCGTCGTGTAGTGCCCCGTGACGACGACCGTGTTCGCCGTCGTGAACACGCCGTGCGTCGGGGAGTCGATGAAGATCTCGAACTGCGCGCACGCCTGGCCGGGAGCGCCGCACAGCCACCCCGACTCGTTCCGGCAACTCGCGTCGCAGCCGTCGCGGCTCACCGTGTTGCCGTCGTCGCACTCCTCCGCCGCGTTGAGGACGCCGTTGCCGCAGGTGGGGACGCAGAGGCTCGGCTGGCCGCCGCAGGCGAAACCCGGCTCGGTCAGGCACGTATCGCTGCACCCGTCCCCCGGCGCCGTACCGGCGTCGTCACATTCCTCGCCCACGTCGAGGTTCCCGTCGCCGCAGTCGTAGGTGCAGAAGCTCGGCTGGCCGAGGCAGCTCCAGCCGACCTCCTGCCGGCAGAAATCGCCCGAGCAGCCGTCGTCGCTCGCCGTGTTGCCGTCGTCGCAGTTCTCCGCGCCGCGGACGAAGCCGTCGCCGCAGATCGCGATGCAGTTGCTCGGCTCCGCCGCGCACGTGTAACCGGCCTCGACCTGGCACCCGAGCGAGCACCCGTCGCCGTTCGTGACGTTGCCGTCGTCGCAGGTCTCGGCCCCGCGAAGGAGGCCGTCGCCGCAGGCCGGCGTGCAGACGCTCGGCACGCCCGCGCAGAGCCATCCCTGCTCGATCTTGCAGAGCGCGCCGCAGCCGTCGCCGACGGCGACGTTCCCGTCGTCGCAGGTTTCCCCTGGGTTGATGACGTAGTTGCCGCAGACGAACGTGCAGAGGCTCGGCTCGCCGGCGCAGGCGTACCCCTCCTCGATCCTGCACGCGCTCGAGCAGCCGTCGCCCGCGACGCCGTCGCCGTCGTCGCAGGTCTCGCCTTCCTCGGGCTGCAAGACGCCGTTGCCGCAATTCGGAACGCAGACGCTCGGCTCGCCGGCACAGCCGTAGCCGTCTTCGACCCCACAGGCGGCCGAGCAGCCGTCGCCGTCGGCGTTCCCGCCGTCGTCGCACGCCTCGCCGGCGTCGAGCACCGCGTTGCCGCAGTTCGGCGTACAGACGCTCGGCTCGCCGCCGCAGCTCCAGCCGCCCTCGGTCTTGCAATACTCCGAGCATCCGTCACCGCCGGCCGCGTTGCCGTCGTCGCACGCCTCGCCGCTCTGGAGGATGCCGTCGCCGCACTCGGCGCCGCACGTACCGTTGGCGCCGTCGCCGTCGTCGAAGACGTCGCAGTCGCGCGCCAGCCCGCCGATCTCGTTCAGGACCCGACACGTCTGACACGCGGCCTCGCTCGCGAGCCGCGCCGGGACTTGCGCCTCGTTGGCGGCGCCCACCGCCGCGAACGCCTGCACGACCGGCGTCCCGGCGCAGTTCCGGGCGATCGCCTCGGCCACCTTGGTGCCGCAGGCGAGCGCGATCTTTCCGCTGTCGGGCTGCGACTGGGTCCCGGTTCCGAGGCAGGTCGTCGTCAAGGTCGCGGCGTCGGTGATCGCCCCGGAGCGAAGCCCGAGCTTCTGGCACTTCACGAACTCCCGCAACCGGGTGTCCTGACACTTCAAGAGGGCGCCGACGACCCTCGCCTGACAGGACGCCCCCTCCGGATCGACGATCATGGCCGTGTCGAGGTCGTCCCCGATCGCGCCGTGCACCAGATCGATCTCACCGAGAGCGGCGCGGCTGAATGCCGAGCGGCTGAGCGAAATATCGGCCGGCACGACGCCGAACGGCGGCGCCCCCCCGGCGCACTTGCTGCTCGTGCCGAGGAGCGCCTGCGCCACGACCTTGGTCAGCTTGCCCTGCGGGTCGGAACGGACGCATGCCTCCGGGGTGGTCGCGATCAGGCTGCCGGCAGCGTACTGGCGGAGACACTTCGCGACGATGCCGCTGTGCGTCCGCGTCACCTTCCAGGCGTTCTTGTTGAACGTGCTGATGCACCCCTGGTCCCGCTTCGACACCTGGGCGTCCGCCGCCCCTCCGGCGAGCACCAGCACGACGAAGAGGCCCGACGCCACCACCGACCGCGCGCCCCGTTCCATCATCCGCCCTCCTGCTCGGTCCGCCCCGGGCCCGGCGCAGGTCTCGACGTCGACGTCGAACCGAGGCGCGAGTCTCGGGGGCGGGATTCGTTGACGATCCTTGGGTCCATGGCTCTGGCAGCCGCGCGGGCGCGGCGTGCCCTTGTCTTGTCGATCAGTTGGGAACCACCCGGGGAAACGGCACGCCGCCGACGCGGCGAGCGATGGACGGAAACCCACGGCACTCTTGGACGAAACGGGTACGCGGTGCATGGGACGTCTGTCAAGGAAAATGACCGTTGTCAGGAAAAATAGCGTCGTTGGGCCACCGATCCCGGATCAGAGATTCAGCCGTCGTAGCCGCATATAGAGCTCGGCCAGCCTGGCAACCGCCACCTTCGGCCCCTTCAGCCACCACAGATTGACTGCGAACGAGGTCGTCAGCGAGCGCGCCTGGTGCCACCACAGGCTCGGGATGTACAGCAGATCCCCCGGTTCGAGATCGGCGCAGAGGAGCGGTGCCCCCCGGAAGCGTGGGAAGCGCGCCAGATCGGGATCCTCGGCGTCCACCGGGCTGTAGTTGGGGACACCGGAACGAAACGAGTGCCGATGCACCATCCGGGTGAGGCGCCGTTCGAGGAGCAGGAAGCGCTTCCGGCCGCCGATCTGCGCGTAGAGGTTCTCGGGAAGGTCGCGATGCAGGGGGCCTTTCGCGTCCGGTCCGCCCATCCAGAACCGCGACCTCGCCCAGCGCGCCCCCGCCGCGTAGACCGGCCGGCGGGTGTCCGCGAACAGCTCCGGAACGACCTCGTGCACCCGCACCGTGAGATAGAGGTCGTGCGGTTTGCCGTCGGCGAGGAGCTCGCAATAGTCGCCGAACCGGATGCGCTCGTAGTGCAGGCCGCTCCCGGGGCTGTAGTGCGACCCGTCCTTCTCGCGAACGATCGGCACCTCGCGATCGCCGAACTCTCGAGCGAAGTAGTCGAGCGACCACTTCCTCATGGCCGGCCAGTCGGCGATCGCGCCCTGCAGGATCACCGGCCGCGAGGCCCGCACGAAGTCGGACGCGAACGCGGCCGCGGACGGCGGCGGAATCCGAGGAACGCGGCGCGAGGGCTCCACGCCCGTCAGCCGATCCGCCGCAGGCGCTTGAACAGCGCCGCGCCCGCGACCAGCGGCAGACGCGCCCCACGCGCCCACCAGAAGTTCACGGAGAGGCTGTCCATCGTCGTGCGCACGTGGTGCCAGGTTCCGCGCGGGATGTAGATGCCGTCGCCGGGCGCGAGCTCGGCCCGCTCCGCCCGCGCGTCGCGAAACCGCGGATAGCGCAAGAGATCCGGCGCCTCGGGGTCGACCTTGCACCCGTGGGGTACGCTCGAGAACAGGCTGTTCGGGTACAAGGACGCGCGCTCACTCGGATCGAACAGCGTGAAGCGCTTGGAGCCGAGCAGCTGGAGGTGGAGGTTGTCGGCGGCATCGCGGTGGGTCAGGGTGACGGTGCCGGCCGGCGACAGCCAGACTTTGCTCGTGAGCCACGGCGCATCGGCGCAGTACACCGGCGTCGCGATCCGCGCGCGCCACGCCGCCGGCAGATCCTGGAGACGGGCCATCATGTACAGCGACGGCGGCGCGCCGCCGCCGAGCTGCGCCAGGAGCTCCGCGAGCGCCCGGAGCTCGGTCCGGATCCCGCGCCGCGCATCGGCCGTCACCGCCCCCGCCCGCGTGGCGTGCGTCGCGACCGCGAGGTCGCGGTCGGCCGCCGCGATCGCATCGAAGGACCAGTGGCGCAGCTCGTCCTCCCCCACCAACCCCCGCATCACGACCGGACGGCGCGGCCGCCGGTAGTCGCGCTCGAAGCGCGCCGGTTCGACCGGATCGATGCGGGGGATGTCCATCGCCTGCATGACCCGCTACGTGGGCAACCGGTCGAAGCCGCGCATCCCGCTCGGCAGCGGCGATGCCGTGAGGCGCACGCCGGCCGCCCGGCATCCCGCGGCCAACGCCCGCACCGCGACCTCCGCCGCGTCGAGGGCATCGAGTCCGAGCGCGTCGAGGGCGACCTCGAGGCGAATGCCCTTGACGCGATGCGCGCGCGCGAGTTCCGGATAGGACGACAGCGTACCGAGCGCGCGCGCGTGCACGGGCAAGCGGATCTCGACGCGGACGCCGCCTCGCACGAGGTTGTCGATGCCGGCGACGGCTTGCCGGAACGCCCCCTCCACCCGGGCGACCGCGTCCGCCTCGGCGGCGCGGCCGGCGAAGATCTTCACCGAGGCGTCCGACAACCCCGCCCGGATCGCCTCCTCGGCGAACCGGCGATACGCGAAGCGGCGGCCGTTCGACGCGACGCCGATGCGGCGCGCGTCGGCGCCGTGCGCGCGCGCGACGAGCGCCGTGAAGTCCGGATGCAGCGTCGGCTCGCGGCCGGCCAGCATGAGCGGGAGCCCGCTCGCCCGCGCCTCGTCCACCCGCTCGCGGAGCGCGGCGGCGTCGTCGGGCAGAAAACGATCGTGGTTCTCGCAGCCGGGGCAGCCGTTGTTGCAGGCGCCGGCGAAGACGACGGGCGCCGCCAGCTGGCCGCGCGATCCGTGCAGCAGCTCCTCGAAACACGCCGAGAGCCGTCCGACCGCCGCGTCGAGCCCACGCATCGATTCCGCGGCGAGCGCTGCCCGCCGATCCATGCGCCCCACCCAACGCGCCACGGCGAGCAGTTGGCTGATCTGGGTCTCGTCCCCGAATGCGCCGCGGAGGCGGCGACACGCCTCGTAGGCGAGGGCCGCCCGCGAGTCCGCGAACCGCCACGCGAAGTCGACGCTGTACCCCTTGGTGCGCGCGGTCCGCGAAGCTTCGTCGCCCTCCCACGCCTCGGCGGCGAGACCCTGCGCCTTGGCGAGCGCGAAGATCGGCAGGCGCGGATACATCCGCAGCCGGTTGCGGGTCACGTCATGGAAGAAGTCGGAGAGCCCGTGAGCGCGCAGGGCCTCCCCCGAAGCGAGCAGGCGCTCGGGCGACGTCCAGGGATGGAAAAGGATCAGGCTGTGCCCGCGCTCGCGGGTGAAACCGAAACGATCGGGGTGCGCGCGCGCCAGCGCGCGGGCAAGCGCCACCGCCGCCAGGAGACCCGCGGTCGTCGTCCCCTTGTTGAAGAGCTCGAGATCCTCGTCGGAGAACGACTCGAAGCCGATCAGGTAGAGCTCGAGACGCATGCCCGTACGCTCGGCGACCGCGATGCCCTGCACGAGCGCCTCGCGATGCTCGACCAGCCAGTCGGCGCGCGTCTGGAGCAACCAGGTGACCTCGCGGATTCCGCGACGTTCGGCGCTCTCGAGCAGGCGGGTCAGGTAGCGCAGCGGGTGCTGATCGGTGAGCACGAAGACATGGGGCTTCGGTAGGTGCGCGGTGAGATAGGCGACCTGACGGAGCACCGAGGCCACGGTATCGTCGTCGCCGCGCTTGCCGTAGTCGCCGCCCATTGTACAGAACGCGCACCCCTTGCGCAGGAGCTGATCGGGCTCCTGGAGCGGAAGGTCCCGGTAGGGCTTCGCCTGCGCGACGTCGCGGCTGTAGGGACAGCCGCCGTTCCCGAAGACCGCGTACGGCGCCGGCGCGATGGCGGCGCCTCCGGCGGCGGCGATCACCTCGCCGTCGACGACCGGCCGATACTCGAGCGCCGGCCCGCCCGCGGCCGCGCTCAGGGATCGGGGGGGCGACTCGGGCTGCCCGTCGTGCACCGCGGAGAGGCCCGGAATGTCGACGTCGCGCGGTGACGCGAGCCCCGTGGCGAGCCACATCGCGAAGGCCCGACGCACCTCGTCGCCCATCTCGCCCTGCTCGCTCCAGCGCTCGTACGGGCGATGAACGATCGCCGCGTCCGCCACGGGAACCGGCCCCATGCCTTCGGGCGGCGGCAGGAGGAGCATGCGGGCGCCGGCGCGGCAGGCTTTCCATTGCGCGAAGGGCTCGCTGGTGAGGACACGGTCCGTGACCACCAGGTCGATCTGCCGATCGACGAGCCACCGCACGAGCCGCGCAGACACGTCGGCGTCGGCCGCGCGGTCGGCGCCGTCGTAGTAGACACGGACCATCGTGGCGTCGTGCCCGAGCGCGCGCGCGTCGCTGCACAGCAACCCGAGCAGGACGTCGGAGAAATAGCCGCCCTCGCGGGTGCCGAACGCGCTCACCATCGCGATGCGGAGCGCCGGCGGCGCGGCGCTCCGTTCCTGGCGCAAGGCGTCAGACATTCGCCGGGTCTCGTGCGATCGGCGGCACCATCGAACGGTCGTTGTACACGGCTTTCTTCAGGCGGTCCTCATCCGGCCGCTCCGGCGCGAAGCTCGTAGAACTGGATCGGCACCTCGCTGCCCGCGTAGAAAAGGAATGGAGGGTCGTCCTCGGGGCCGGAGATCACGCCGCGGGGACCGATCGGCGTGCCGTCGCGCTCGATGCGCCGGCATTCCGGGCGCATGCCCGCGGGAGGCCGGATCGGCGAGACCTGGCGTCCGAACAGCACCTTGTCCCAGCGGACTTCGGCCATCGGACCCGTCGGCCGGTCGTCACCGGCGCCGGTCAGCTCGCGAAACGAATAGGTCCAGCACTCGACGTCCTCGAGGAAGATCCACGGCCGCGGGGCCGCCGCGAGTTCGCGCGCCGGCACGACCCGGACGTGTCTGCCCGTGCGCTCGAGGAGACCGGCGTAGCGCGCATAGCCGTGGACGGTCGCCTCGGCGGTCGGCGCCTTGACGAGCGTGAAGGTGTTCGGGAGCGCGGCGGCCGCGGACGCCACGGCGAGGTACTCCCGGTGGATCGGAGTGCGCCCGGCGAGCACGCGCCAGCCGGGAAAGAACGGGGGCAGCGCCGTGAGGACGCCCGCCGCACCGAGCCCGACCACGACACGCCATCGTTCGGGCACGCGGCCCTCCACCGCCGCCGCACCGGCCATCGCGACGAGCAGCATGCCGAAGGCCACGACGGACAATCGCTGGGCGAGTTCCACGCCCGGCGACGGCATCCCGCACGGATAGGTGACGACGAAGTTCAGCGCGAAGGCCAGCGCGGCGGCGCGCGCCATCCGGCCGTCGCGGCACGCCCAGATCACCGCGGCGACGGTCAGGGCGGGAAGCGCGCCGAAGCGCCCGACGTCCAGCAAGGCGTGATGGCGCAGAATGGTGGGCAGCAGGACCGGCTCCAGGAAGACCCCGGCCATCTGCTGCACCAACCCGCCCGAGGCTGCGTTCGCGGCGATGCGGCTCACGAGCACCACGACCACCACGAGGCCCGCCGCGAGGAATCCGGAAGACCCGAGGAGGCCGCGGCCGCCGCGCGCGAGGCCGAGCACGAAGGCGCAGGGCACGACGACGTAGAACGTCTGCCGCGTATGGACCAGGAGGCCGAGGGCCAGCACGGCGGCCGCGAGCGGCGCGGCGCGGCGAGTCATCGCGTGGACGTCCATCACGATGAGGGCGACCAGGGCGAGGAGCAGCCCGACGTTGTGCATGTCCTCCGATCCGGCCACCCGCATGAAGACGGGATTCGTGCCCGCGACGGCCACAGCGAACAACGCGCCGTACGGCGAGCCCGACAGCCGCCCGGCCAGAACCGCGAGCAGCGCCACGTTCAACGCGCCGACGAGCGCCATGGCGCGAAAGACGGCGTTCAGATCATCCCCGAACGGCCGCGTGAGCGCCCCGAGGACAAGGAATCCGTACGGGCCGTACGACGCGCCGCGCGTCGCACAGGCGCGGGGCGCCTGGAGGACGCAGTCGACGAGCTCCGGCGCGACCACGTCGGCGTGGACGAGCGTCGGCTCCACGGAGCCTGCCCGGACGATCATCGACACCGCGAACAGCACGACGGCGCCCAGTGTCGCCGGGTGGGTCAGGGCGCGCGACGCGGGCCGCCGCAGGCCCGCGCCAAGCGCGAGG
>WBZR01000661.1_pt1 | contig 17018 bp, 15 predicted proteins | sample 5204231 | NCBI WGS metagenome assembly WBZR01 (sample SAMN12412403, study PRJNA552823) | activated sludge metagenome | isolation source: activated sludge from anammox sidestream of wastewater treatment plant... | place: USA: Virginia | collected 2017-08 | reverse complement strand
CAAACCCATCAGCCCGTTGCCCGGTCTAGCGCAGGCGCGCCCGACGACCGAGATCCGGCTGCTTGTTGCTGGGTTTGACCTGTTTCAGAGTTTTGAGCGCTTTGGTTCGATCCGCCACTTTGAAAATGGCAGTGGTCTTGCCGCCCGGCGCACCGCCGGTGCTGTAGGCGTAATTGATATTGACATGGTTCGTGCCCAGAAGCTGGGCGACATCAGCCAGTGCGCCGGGGCGATTACTCAACTCCATCGCCAGGACATCGGTTTCAGTCATGGGCAGATTGAGTTTGGCCAGAACCTCGCGGGCCAGACCACTTTGCATACTCACCAACCGCAGGACACCGTGTTCCTGCGAATCGACAAGCGTCATGGCGACGATATTGACTTTGGCATCAGCCAGTGCCCGTGTCACTTGTGCCAGCACACCCGGTTTGTTGACCAGAAAGATGCTGAACTGTGTCTCGACGCGAATTTCAGACATGGCAGCTCCGGTTAAAACCTGTGGATCAGAGCGCGCAGACCGATTCAGGATGATAAACGGTTGCGCGCGGTCGATCGTCGTCGATCAGACAATGCTCATTGTCGAAAGTCGTGGGCGTTTGGGCAATGAAAAAAGTGTGACTTTGTTGGCCGGCGTCGTACCGAATCGCGTTGATGGCCGAAATTGTCAGGGCGGGCTTAAGAGATGCTTTTAACCGCTTCTCTCTGCGAGGGTTTGATTGTCAGCAGGCGATCGAGCTGGGTGATGCGCAACAGCTCGCGCAAGCGCTCCCCCACGCCGCAGAGAATGAATTTGGATCCCTTGAGCGTACGCAGTTTTTTGTGCAAGGCGAGCAAAATACCAATGGCCTGGGAGCTGAGGAATTCAACACGCTCGAAATCCAGGATGAGAATTCGTTTATCCTGCTCATCAACCAGCCGGTAGAGCGCCTCACCGATCATTTCCAGTTCCAGCGGATCCATCAACGACGAGATTGTGAACTCGATGACGGTCGCATTTTGAATTGTTTGTACATTAAAGGGGGCGTTTGACGGCATTATTGAACTCAGACTGATTCTTTTAAGTCGGCCAATTCTGACTGAACGCTCCGGCGAATGCAATAGTGCCGCCGAGTTTACACGCGATAATTCTGCAATAGATGAAGCATACGATTCCTCGCGTGTCTTTTTCAACTTTTGGTCACGGCAGGAACAAGTTTTTGATTATCGTCAGTGCTTCGGTGCGCAACTTCGGCATTGTGACGCAGTGCATTACATTTTCTTCATCTTTATTTCGTGTGGCAGCTCACCGAAGCGCTGATCCGTTCGTTCTGGTGCGAAGGTCCGATAGTCAACAAGTCCGATAAAAACCTTGCAGCCTATAATCCGTACGCTCTGAGGTAGTTCTCGTTGAATTATTTACAGGAGCACGATCGCTTTGGCTGTTCCATCCGAGGCAAGTCGGTCGATGGGGATGGAAGCTTCAGCACGAAGGGAAACGGTGTGCGCATGAGTTTACTCAACTCCAGGGGATTGTCGGAAGATTCTGTCCAACAGCCAGCCCCGGCGGGGATCATCAGTGGCTCTTGGAAGCAACTGACCGATCAACTGAATCGGGCGATGTGCACGATGCGTGCCATCCGCGACTTTCGCCATCAGGATCAGATTATTTTTCCGGGTCATCTTTCCCAGGGAACGGGTCGGGCAGCGGTTAAAATAACCAATGATCAGGAGCTGCTTCGTCTGCCTGTTTACGATGAGGATGCCCTGGTGCAGGCGGGCAGGAGCGGCGCTCCCCCCGTGCCGGCTCAGCAGGTGGCGATCCTGATCTCGCGGGCCTGCGATGCGCAAGGCCTGCCGCTGGATGATTACCATTCGCAGCCGACCGTTTTGTTCTTTTACGGGGCGGAAATGTATCTGGCGACCATGTTGCCAGTTGTTGAACACCTGAATCGTTGCGGCGTGAATGTCGTCGTGCCTGAATATATCGGATATGGTCAAAGCAGTGGTGATCCCAGTCAGCAGGGTTGTTATGCCACGGCCGAAGCGGCTTTGGAATATCTGTTGGATCGACCGGATATCGAACCGGGGCGCATTATTTTGATGGGTTGCGGGATGGGCGCTGCGGTGGCGGCGGAACTGGCGGCCAGTCATGAAGCGGCTGGGCTGATCGGCCTCAGCCCGATTACCAGCATGCCCGAATTGTTGCACTGGCGTTTACCGCAGCGGACGGTGGATATTCTGGTGCGCCATAAATTTGACGCCAGCCGCCACATCAAGTCTGTACGCTGTCCAATTCTACTGGTTCATGGCAGCGATGATCAGATTGTCCCGGCGTCGATGTCGCAGGAGCTGGCGATGAGCACGCGCTCGGTCTGCCGCACCATGCTTGTCGAGTCTTCGCAACGACATGGGGCGGAGCTTCTGGATGATCCGTCGGTGCTGGCTTCGATCAGTCAGTTCATGCACGATGCCCGTCCGCGCCTGGCCAGTACCGGTCATCGGCGTTCAGCCATGGTGATGACGCGACCGCTGGCGTTGCGCAATGTTCCTGCGGCGAGCGATGCTGGACAGGAAAGCGAGTCAGTGTCAGCGCCGCAATCTTCATCGGGCTGGCGGCTGCCGGCGGCGTCCGCCAGGCATTTTGCCCGCTATACCAAACCTGTGACCCGCGCCAGCTGATACAGTGGTTTGATCAGCACGGCGATTTTGTCTAGCTGACGCAAGTATCGGTCGGTTTTTCGGCCGCCAGATGACGCATCAGCACCAGTTTTCGGCTGAAGGTGTCGAACTGGTGATGCTCATAAAGACGCAATGCCGGCGTATTGATTGAATCGACAGCCAGTAACATCTGTTTCATTCCGGCCCGCGCCAGTTGCCCCAGTGCGTACTGAAGCAGAACATGACCCAAGCCTCGACCGCGCGCCGGCGCGGGCAGACCGATGTAAACCAGCTCGCCAGCGTTGCCGTCGTAAAGCCGGGAAATCAGCGCAACGCCGACCGCCTGTTGGCCATCCATCAATAATGTCCAGAGCTGCGGATCGAACGGGCCAACCGCCTTATGACCGGTCAGCACATCGTCGATCGGGCGGATTCCATCCATGGACGGGCAATCCAGCGTATTTTCATAACTAGCCAGCACGGTGGCGGCAAATAGATTGTGATTCTGGGGACTGTAATGAATCGCCTGCAGCCCGGGGGGCAGTTGGTAGCGGCGGTAGGTCTGGGGCGAGGAATGGCGATGATAAATCAATTCCGCCACCTTGGAAAAACCGCAGCAACTCAAACACTCGATCAACCGTTTGTCATCGGGACCAACCAGCCCCTGCGCCAGGATAATGCCCTGGCTGCGATAGTGGCTGCAGAGTCTCTGGATCAGTTTGTCCAGTACCTGGGGTTGACCGGCAGCGGCGGGTACAGCGGTGGGCAGCATCAGCTGTACCGTTCGGCCCGGCGAGACAATGGGCAGGGCGGCCGTGATAATCTGCTGGGATTGGTCGGTGGCCAGCCAGAGCTGACCAAGGTCAATATGGCGTTTGACCGTCAGGCGCAGGAAGCTCAGAACTTCATTATTATCAGCCAGTTGGCCATTATGTCCGAGGATAATCCGCAGCGCCGGTTGGGTTTCGTCAGGATGGGCAGGGCGAAAATCGTACATGGGTGTTCGTGGCTTGGTGGTCGTGACAAGCAGGCAAATTTGACACAGCCAATACCTGCATTGAGAATAACACAGCTGCGCCGCAGGGCAATTGGCCGACTGAACAGAAGCGGTCGGAAAAGTATTGTGGACGCCTGCTGCCCCGTAAGGCTGTAAGACGACACGCCAATGGCGATCAATCAGTTACTATCTCGGAGTTGCATCATGTTTCGTATTCTGCTTGCCTCTGGTTTGCTTGTTGTCAGTGCAGCGGTTGTCAGTGCTCAGGAGCAGCCTTCCGCGGCACCGGGACAGGGGCAGGCGCCGGCTTTTCCAACCCCCAGCGTTTTTCCGATTGCCTGGCAGTTTGATTTCACCCACGCTTCACCCAAACGTGTGATTGTCGAAGTGCCCGGTCAAGCCAACGCCGAGGCGTTCTGGTACATCACCTATACCGTGACCAACAACACCGACCGCGAGCGGATGTTCCTGCCGGTCTTTGAGATGCTCACAGATGCAGGTGCGGTGATCCGTTCGGACAATGCCATTCCCGATGCGGTTTTCCAAGCGATCAAGTTGCGCGAAGACTCCCGTTTTCTGCAAACATCGATCCAGATCGGCGGCCAGCTTCTGCTGGGCGATGATCAAGCCAAAGACGGCGTGGCGATCTGGCGCGAACCCTCGCCGACCATGGGGCAGTTCAGCATTTTTGTTACGGGTTTGAGCGGCGAATTCGCATCGTTCAAGGTGGGCGACAAGGAGTTTACGCTGCAGAAAACTTTGCAACTGAACTACCAGACCATCGGGGCCAGCAATGACCCAGCGAACAACCACATCAAAGCTATTGACGAGCATTGGGTGATGCGCTGAACCCGTCGTAGTGTCGCAATTTCATTAGTTGTGATTGTTATCCCAGTGGCCTAGAGCACGCGATCGGCCAGCGGTGTACCCGTTTCAAAGCGTCGCAGATTTTCCAGAAAATACTGGACAATGGCTTGGCCTTCGCCGCTGAAACCGCCGGCGTTGTGCGGGGTGATGTGGCAGTTTGATAGTGTCCACAGCGGGTTTTCCGGTGGCAGTGGTTCGGGTGTGGCGACATCCAGGTAGGCTGCTGCGAGTTTTCCGCGGGACAAGGCATCGTGCAAGGCTGCCTGATCGACCGTCGCCCCCCGACCAATATTGATGAACAGGGCAGTGGATTTCATTTTGCTGATTCGTTCAGCATTGAAAAACCCGTTGGAGTCAGCGTTGGCTGGTAAAAGATTGACGATAATATCCGCTTCGCCGATCAGGGTTTCGGCATCTGCGACGGTGATCGTTTTAACTGATTCCTGTCCGCTGGGCTGACGGCGCACACCAATGATGTCCAGTTGCAATGGCGCCAGCAGCTCAACCACGCGCTGGGCAATGGCACCAAAACCGTAAATCAGAACACGCTGACCGCCCAGCAGGGTGCAGCGCTGACGCAGGGGCAGGCTGTTCCAACTGCGCTCGGATAACTGAATACGAAAAGTCTCCCCCAACAACCGCGCCTGGGCGAAAATATACGCAACCACATGTTGAGCGCATGGTTCGGAGTAGATGCTGGAGCTGGTGGTTAAGACGAGGTTGCGCTTTTTGGCGAATTGACGAAATTCCGGCGTGTCAAAACGGGTGTAACCGGCGGTAGTCAGATGAATCCAGCGCAAATTTTCAGCTGCCATTGCACCGGCAACTTCGGGTTGACCAAAGACGATATTGGCATCAGCCAGTTTCGGATCGGCACTGACTTCGACGAGATTGGAAGCATGGCGCACTTGCGCCCACAATATTCGGTACGCCGAAATTCCCTGTTCAAATTGGGCGATGGCTTCGGGGTTGTAATGCACATTTGACCAGATGGCGGGCTGATTTGTGGGCATGGTCGCGAGTATAACACGAACCGTTATGTTGCAATACAATACCGGGCGGTAGTCGTATTGGCAGACAGGGCAAACGCAAGTAAGCGTCCGATCGGCTCAAAAACCGCTCCCTGACGGTCGCGGCTCGTTAATACATCGACCTTCGCGGGCTATTTGCGACTGCCCTGTATTGGCAGAACGATTTTTCGTCTTTGAGAATAGGGGATCAACTGCTGGGTTGGCGCTGGTCTTGACGCCGGCGGTCGATTCGTCTGGCTAGGGCATCGAAAAAATCAGTCAGGCGTTGGATGATCGTCGCTGCCAGCGGCGTTGCCACGGCCCAACTGACGGCAATCAGCGCAATTGCACCACCGCCGACCAGCGTATCGGTCAACCAATGCGCACCACCGACCAGTCGGGGCAGAATGAACAGCAGCGCCAAAACGGCTGCGGCCAGCCCGTAGCGCCAGTTGGCAATCGTCCAGAACAAACCGGCGAATACCGCGACGACGGTGGCATGATCGCCAGGGAAGGAATTTTTTGACGAAATTTTGTAGTTGATCCGCAGATCATCCAGCAGATCCGAAAGCAGATAAAAGGGTTCGAGCATCAAAGATGGGCTGTGCCGTCCGACGTTTTTGAAAAGAAATTTATGGCTGATCGTGACGACGACCAGCAGGTACATACCGATAAACGTGATCTGGGCAAGACGTTGATTGAACTGTTCGGCTGCACCGCCGCGCCAAAGATACAACAGCAGCAACCCCATCATGATGCCGGCAGCGACCAGATCAAAAATCCTGGCGTTGGTGATCGCCCAGAAAATCTGCCACCCGTGACCGTGCGCCAGCAACCCATTCAGGTTGATGGCGACCCATTCGTCGATGCTGTCCCAGATTTGGCGCGTCGGCGCCAGCCACCAACTGCCAATCAGCAGCCCGGCCAGCAGATGCGCAATCAACAAGCCGTTAAAGCGCCAGTTTGCAGGTTTAGGTTGTATCATGACAACAATGCTCCAGCGCATCGCGAGATACGCACTGTCGGGTAGCGAAAAAGGGTATTTATCGGGCAATCTTCACTGATTGGCGACGGCTGTCAACCTGTTGTGCGTTCTGGAGGTCGATGAGGATCATTAAAATAAAAATTCGGCAGAAATAAGACCAAAACAAGCATAAAATCGAATCGACAGCAAGGCGCATGCTGACGCACGATGAGGCGCAGGGGTGTATTATTTTCATTGAAGGGGAAATGGGAGTGACACCAGCCAATAATTATCACCTGCTGCTTTGTGCGCGTATCGAACTTGTTGCTAACATAGCCGGGGGAAACCCATGACCTCCACCTTGCAGGATATTCTCGGTCCACAAGGCGCTATTGCCCGGCGTCTGGGGGATCGCTACGAACAGCGCCCGCAGCAGTTGAAAATGGCCGGAGCGATTGAGGATGCGTTCAAGCACGGTCATCATTTGCTGGTGGAAGCAGGTACGGGCGTGGGTAAATCATTTGCCTACCTGTTGCCGGCGATTGATTTCGCGGTTCAGCATAAAAAACGCATCGTCATTTCGACGCATACCATCAGCCTGCAGGAGCAGTTGATCGAAAAGGATATTCCGCTGCTGCGCGCGGTTTATCCGCAGGAATTTACCGCAGTGCTGGCCAAGGGGCGGGGGAATTATCTCTGCCGGCGACGTTTGGCCAAGGCGATGGCTCGTCAGCAGACGCTGTTTGAAAACAATCGTCAGTTTGAATCCCTGCAGATGATTGCGCAGTGGGCCGAGCGTAACGATCATGATGGTTCGCTCTCCAGCCTTCCGGTTGTGCCCGAACCGGATGTCTGGGACAAGGTTTGTGCCGAGCAGAGTAATTGTCTGGGGAAAAAATGTCCGTTTTATGACCATTGTTACTGGCAGGCGGCGCGCCGACGGATGAACAGCGCCAATTTGCTGGTGGTCAATCATGCCCTGTTTTTCAGTGATCTGGCGCTGCGCATGGCGGGCGTGCAGTATCTGCCCAAGTATGATCTGGTCATTCTGGATGAGGCGCACACGATTGAGGATGTGGCAGGTCAGCATTTTGGACTCAAGTTGACCGAGGCGGGCCTGCGTTATCAGTTGCGGCAGCTATTTGATGTCAAACGAGGGCGCGGACTGTTGAGCGTGCATGGAAGTTGCGCTAATCGCGCCATCGAAGATGTGGAGGAGTTGCATCAGCGCAGCGAGGTATTTTTTGCGGATTGTCTGGCGTGGCACCAGGAGAATCGGTCGGGGGCTGGTCGTATTCACCGGCCGGGGGTGGTGGAAAATATCCTGACGCCCAAGTTGCGCGATCTGGCGATTCATCTCAAGGCAATGCTGACGGAAATCAGGGGAGATGAGGAAACAGCGGAAATTACCGCGCAAGCGGGCAAGATTGGTTTATTGGCTGATACGGCGGAGGCGATTTTATCGCAGGCGATGACGGACGCGGTTTACTGGATGGATGTGTCTGCCCGCACTCCGCGGCGGATCAGTCTGCATGCGGCGCCGATCGATATTGCTGTGGGACTCAAACGTCATTTGTTCGATAAACTGCCCAGTGTGGTGATGACCAGTGCCACCCTCTGCACAGGCGTATCAACCCGGCGGGCGCGCAAACGTCCGCGCCGGCGCGCAACGGATGTTGCTGATGCAGTTGAAATCGAAGCACCGGCCAATGAGGTGGTTAATGAAGCTGACGCGGCAACCGAACCGCCGCGCACTCCTTTCACCTATATCCAGTCGCGCCTGGGCTGCGCTGATGCCCGGACGCTGCAGCTTGGTTCGCCGTTTGATTATGCCCAGCAGGTGAGTTTGTTTATCGAGACCGATCTGCCTGATCCATCGGATACGATGCGGTTTATTCCGGCAGCAGCTCAAAAAGTCGTCAATTATCTGAAGCAGACGCACGGTGGGGCGTTTGTGCTGTTTACCAGTTACAACATGATGCTGGATATGGCCAGCCGGGTCAGTTCGGCGCTGGAGGAGCTTGCCTTGCCGTTATTGGTGCAAGGTCAGGGTAAATCGCGCAATGTACTGCTGGAGCAATTTCGCACGACACCCAATGCGGTGCTGTTTGGCACAGCCAGTTTCTGGCAGGGGATCGATGTGCAGGGCGAAGCGCTGCGCAATGTGATTATTGTCAAGCTTCCTTTTGCGGTTCCTGATGAACCACTGATCGAAGCGCGTTTGGAGGCGATAAAACAGGCGGGTGGCAATCCGTTCATGGACTATTCCGTGCCGGAGGCGATCATCAAATTGAAACAGGGTTTCGGGCGGTTGATTCGTTCGCACCGCGACACGGGAATCGTTGTCATTCTGGATGGACGGATTAAAACGAAATACTACGGACGATTGTTTCTTGAGGCATTGCCGCCATGTCGGACGATCGTGGTGGGGCATCATCCGTAACGCGGGGACAAACCTGATTTGGTGAAAATAGCGCAGGGTTTTGCGTTTTGGCCCGCGCCGGTCTACAAAAGCCCAGCCATGAAGCAGCAGTCAGTGACATACGAACAAGCTGGAGTGGATTACGGACCTCTGGATACGTTCAAGCGGATCTGCCAGAAAGCCGCCGCCGGTACTGCCGATGCGCTCTTTGCCCACGGTTTGGCTGAACCGGCGTCCATCCGCGGCGAAAGCGCTTATCTGATCGAAGGGGCCGATGCCTACTGGGCGCATGTGGAGGAAGGGCTGGGCACGAAGAATCTGATCGCCGATGCGATGTTCAAACTGACCGGCCGGTCATATTACCGCAACATCGGTATTGATACGGTCGCGACCATCGTCAACGACCTGGTGACCACCGGAGCCATGCCGATCAGTGTGGCGATGCACGCTGCCGTTGGTGATGGCGCGTGGTTTGCTGACAACCAGCGGGCGCAGGACCTGGCCGATGGTTTTGCCCAGGGTTGCCGTCTGGCTGGCGCGGTCTGGGGTGGTGGTGAGACGCCGGCGCTGAAAGGAATTGTGGAGCCTGATACGATCGTGCTGGCGGGCAGTGCTTTTGGTCGGATTACACCAAAATCAAACCGCATCACCGGGCGGGTGGCCGATGGCGATGCGATTATCATGCTGGCCAGCAGCGGTGTGCAGACCAACGGGTTGACGCTGTGTCGCAGTATCGCCCAGCACCTGCCGCAGGGGTATTTGACCCCAATGCCCGATGGACGCAGCTACGGCGAAGCGCTGCTCGATGCCAGTGTCATTTATGTCGATTACATTGCCGCCTGTCAGCAGGCGGGCATTGATCTGCATTACGCGGCACATTTGACCGGTCACGGCTGGCGAAAGGTGATGCGTCTGGATGAACCGTTTGTTTATCATCTGGATCAACTGGCACCTCCTCTGCCTATTTTCGCGTTTTTGCAGCAGGCCGGGCCGATTGAAACGCGCGAGATGTACGCGACGTTCAACATGGGCGCGGGGTGGGCGGTTTATGTCCGCCCCGACGACGCCCAACGCTGCCTGGAAATCGCCCGACAGACAAACCATATTGCCTGGCAGGCGGGAACCGTGCGAAAGGAAGGCGATCGTAAGGCGGTGATCATCGAACCGTTGGGGATCGTCTTTGAAGGCGGTACACTCCAGGTGCGGTGAATACGCAGCCGTGTGTCGTGTTGGATTACCAGCCAAAACCCTGATGGCGAGAATCTGGTTGGGCTGGTCATGGGTGAAATAATCGGGCAACAAACTCATCGATGGAATCATCTTTACGCAAACGTCTGACGTTCGGGCCGATCATGCTGGCGGTGCTGGCAGGGATGTTGTGGCTGGATCATGCCATCGAAACCTGGACCTATGACTGGGCGATAACCACCATCCGGGGGATGACCCATGGTATTGGCGGGGCGGGGCTTTTGATCATCCTGCTGGTGGTGTTGCCGATGGGGGTGGCGGAGCTGGCCCAGCTTTTTACCGCGGAAAATGTCAGACCCTACCGATCAATCGCGTCGATTGGCTGTGCCTGTCTGATGATCCATGCGTTCATGACGCAGTTTCCCGCCTTCAAACCGCTGGCGGCTTCGACGCTGGCGTTCATCATCGTTTTTGTGATGCTTTTTGCGGCGCTGCGCCGGGCGATGCAGCGGCAATCCAGCGACGCGATTGTGCGCATGGCCGGTACGATTCTAGCCACGTTGTATCTCGGCGGGCTGGGTTGGTTTCTGTTGGCGATTCGTGTCAAGCAATCCGCTTTTTTTGAAGGTCAGGCGATGAAAGTGGTCTTCATCCTGCTGACGGTGAAGTTCACGGACATCGGGGCATTTTTCGGCGGTCGATTACTGGGCCGACACAAGCTGATTGCCTGGTTGTCGCCGGGGAAAACATGGGAAGGTTTGATTATTGGCGTGTTGACCGCCGGGCTGGTTGGTATTGCCCTGGCGCCGACGATCAGCCGCATTCACACAACACCTCATGCGCTCTACTGGTATCAAGGCTTCATTTTCGGCGCCGTCCTGGGCGCGATCGGGCAACTGGGCGATCTGCTGGAAAGTCTGATGAAGCGCGACGCGGGGGTCAAGGATTCCAGCGGGTTGATCCCTGGTTTTGGCGGCATTCTGGATGTGATGGACTCACCCCTGCTGGCCTCTCCCTTTGCCTACCTGCTTTTAAGTCTGGCCTGATTGACGCGGATGTTTTCCAGCGGTTCTGAGGCCGGTTCGATTCTTGGACGCCACCGGCGCGCCCTGGTCGTGCGCCGACGCCTTTAATTGGCGCAGCTCGACGGAGGTCAGCGGACGAAATTCGCCCGGTTGCAACCGACCAAGAACCAGCGGCCCGAAACGGATGCGCGTCAGCTCGCGTACCTTGTGCCCGACCTTGGCCAGCATGCGCCGAACCTGGCGGTTGCGTCCTTCACGGATGGTGATTTCCAGCACGCTGAACTGGCGTGAACGCTTGATCAGTTTGATCTGGCTGCGACCGGTCTTGAACCCGACGCCGGTTTTGGGATTAGCCAGCCACAATCCTTTGATCAAGGTCTGGGTCTGCTCGGGAGCGATATACCCATCGACGACCGCGCGGTATGTTTTGGCTACTCCGAAACGCGGATGGGTCAGTTGATTGGTCAATTCACCGTCATTGGTCAAAAGCAGAAGGCCGCGCGATTCAGCATCAAGCCGGCCAACCGGGTAGAGTCGCGGCAGATGCGGCGGCAGCAGATCGATGGCGCGGCGCTGCTCGCCCTGGGCGACGTTGGTGCTGTAAACCCCAGTCGGTTTGTTCATGATGAAATACAACCGGCCAGCCGTAGGCGTGGGGCTGAGTTTGATACGCCGGTCGTCGATGGAAATTTTATCAAATTCAGGATCAACCAGAATTGGCAGTTCGGTCTGTACCGTGCCGTTTACGCTGATGCGCCCTTGCTGCACCATTTGTTCAATGTTCCGACGCGATGCGATGCCTTCATTGGCCAGCACCTTCTGAATACGCTGCTTCATAGAAGAACTACTGTACCGCAGTTGCCGCGCAAGAGCGACGTACGCCCGTGAGAATTGGCGAATTGATCGCAGCCAACGCTGCAGCGCAATCAATCGTACGCCATGATGGTGCGACCGTAGTCCAGCCCTTATCCGGCCATTCGCTATGGCGGTTGTTGTCCAAAGGCGGTGGCTGGATTCGATCGTTATTCCACCGTCACACTCTTGGCCAGATTGCGCGGTTTATCCACGTTGCAGCCACGATGCAGCGCCGCGTGATAGGCGATCAACTGCAACGGCACGACCGTCAACAGGGGCTGAAGACTTTCGTGAATATCCGGCACGTAGATGACGTGCTGACTATAACGCTTGATATTTTCATCGCCTTCGGTGGCAACAGCGATGATCTTGCCGCCGCGGGCGCGGACTTCCTCGATGTTGCTGATGACCTTGTCGTACTGATAACCCCGTGTTGCCAGGAAGACCACGGGCATGCCGTCGCTGATCAGGGCGATGGGGCCATGTTTCATTTCCGCAGCCGGCATGCCTTCGGCGTGGATGTAGCTGATTTCCTTGAGTTTCAAGGCGCCTTCCAGGGCGACGGGATATTGATAACCGCGGCCTAGGAACAGCCAGTTTTCACGTTCGCAGTATTCCTCGGTGATTTGCCGAACCAGGTCGCTTTGCTGCAGGACGCGGTTCATCAGCTCGGGGATACTGGCCAGACCGTCGATCAATTCCTGATGGATTTGTGGACTCATGAAGCGGCGGCGCCCGAGATACAACGCCAGCATGGTCAGCACGACACACTGGCAGGTGAAGGCTTTGGTGCTGGCCACGCCGATTTCCGGGCCGGCGTGCAGGTAGACACCGCCATCGACTTCGCGGGCGATGGTGCTGCCGACGGCGTTGACAATACCCAGACTCAGTGCGCCCTTTTCCTTGGCTTCGCGCATGGCGGCCAGGGTGTCGGCTGTTTCACCGGACTGGCTGATGGCGATGACGACCGTGTTGTCTTCGACCAGTGGATTGCGATAACGAAATTCGCTGGCGTAGGTTGCTTCGGTGACAATTTTGGCCAGATCTTCCAGAAGGTAATCACCGACCAGCCCCGCGTGCCAGGCGGTTCCCTGACCGGTCAGGATGATGCGCCGGGCGTGCAACAGCTCTTTGGTGAAATTGGCCAGACCACCGAGAACAACGCGATTCTCGCGCAGCTCCAGTCGGCCGCGCGTGCAGTTTTCAATGGCATGGGGCTGCTCGAAAATTTCCTTGAGCATGTAGTGGGGATAGTCGCCCAGTTCGTATTCTTCGAGCTTGTTTTCCAGTTGGGTGACAACCGGATGCACATCGACATCATCAATGGTGGTGGTGCGGAAACTGTCCGGCCGCAACACAGCCATTTCGTTATCATTGAGGTAGATCACCTGGGCGGTGTGGCCAACAATGGCGCTGGCGTCGGAAGCGACGATGTATTCATCCTGACCCACACCGATGATCAGGGGGCTGCCCTTGCGGGCGACGATGAGCGTGTCAGGTTCATCCTTGCAGATGACAGCGATGCCGTACGTGCCTTCGACTTCATGCAAGGCAGCCTGAACCGCCTTTTGCAACAGCGATGTACCAGCGGCCAGGTGATTGCGCGCTTTGATGTCGTTGTAGACATCGCCGATGAGCATGGCGAGCACTTCGGTGTCGGTCTGGCTGCGGAAGGTATGCCCTTTTTCCGTCAGAAACTTTTTCAACGCGGCGTAGTTTTCAATAATGCCGTTGTGAACCAGGGCGATGTGGCCGCTGTCATCGGTATGCGGGTGGGCGTTGAGTTCCGTCACCGTACCGTGGGTGGCCCAGCGGGTATGACCCATGCCGATGGAGGCCTGACATTGAACCTTGTCCTGCTGAAGAACCGATTCCAGCACGCTGATGCGTCCAACGGCCCGACGGATGAACAAATCGCCGGATTGGTCGATGACCGCGATGCCGGCTGAGTCATAACCGCGATATTCCAGGCGCTTGAGTCCTTCAATGAGCAGAGGCTGGGCAATTTTTCGACCCACATAGGCAACGATTCCGCACATAGTCTGGCTCCTTTGACAAGTGATGAAATAGGGACGATCCCGACAGGTTCAGGTCTAATCTATATATTGTTCTTCGACGGAAACAAAACCAAAATTCAGATAGAAACATTAGTTGCTTATGGGGCGTAAAATGGCCGATCAGGTTCGGGTTATAGGGATTATGTGGCTGACGAGTGCAAACAGCTCCATTACGACACGCAGCAGGGGGGATTCTATCGCCGGATTGCAGATAAGAGAAGGAAAAATAAAACCCGACGCTGGGCTGCGCCGGGTTTATGAGATATTTCGATGTTGGCCGCCTCGGGCTGCCCCAACTTGGTGGGTGAATGAGCGCGCCAGAGCGGAATTAGTTGCTGGCGGTCTGAGCTGTGCGGACATGTACTTTGCGGCCTTGGAATTCAACCTGGCCGTCGGTCAGGGCGAAAATCGTGTAATCCTTGCCCAATCCGACATTAAAACCCGGGTGAAACTGTGTTCCACGCTGACGGATGATAATTCCGCCGGCGGGTACGAACTGGCCACCGTAAACCTTGACACCGCGGTACTGCGGATTGCTATCGCGACCGTTACGGGTTGAACCTTGACCTTTCTTATGTGCCATGACAAATCCTGCCTGCAAAAACCAAAAGAATAAACTCACTCAAAAACAATACGTCTGTCGGAACAATCCCGTTCAGTCGAGCGACACAATCTAATCGATTGACGAATGCAAAACAAGGGCGGAATGGCATATAATTTTGACAAAACTGACCAGTGGACAGTTCCGCAAAGGGTTGGCCGGGTGTTTGACCGCATCGGTCTTGGTGCGTAACATCGCCCAAACTGTGGATTTAACGTTTGTTTTGTATTTTTGAGAACCCGACGAAAACCGTATCGACCCGACGAGGTAGTGCATGCACGAAATTGATCTGAATAAACTTGATCCGCGAACAGTGGCGCGGGTGGCTGAGTATGTGGGACCGAAATTTGACCAGATGGCTGGTCAAACTGCGGCGACGCTCCAGTCGCCCAGCCCGCAGTTCATCCCCGGTCGCGGCCCGGTTTCCATGCCGATGAGCGCCCCGGGACCCAGCTCCTCCGGCGGTTACAACCGTTATCGTGAGATGACGCTGGAAGAGATGTTGCTGGAGAACCGTGTCGTTTTCCTCATCGGCGAGATCAATCACGTTTCGGCGTCGCGCGTCATCATGCAGATGCTGTACCTGCAGAGTGTCAAACGCGATCAGGAGATCAATTTTTATATCAACAGTCCCGGTGGTGTGGTGGATGATACGCTGGCGATGTATGACATCATGCGGTTCATGAACTGCACGATTGCCACCTACTGTATTGGCCGGGCTGAAAGCGGCGGGGCGATTGTGTTCATGGCCGGGACCAAGGGCAAACGGTTTATCCTGCCTCATGCCAAGGTGATGATCCATCAACCCTACGGCGGGGTTTATGGTCAGACTGCGGATATTGAAATCCAAGCGGAAGAAATCCTGAAAACCAAGAGCACCCTGATCAACATCATGGCGCATCATACCGGCAAAACGGCGGATCAGGTGCGTCAGGACAGCGAGCGTGATCGCTTTTTCGATGCCAAAGAGGCTGTTGCCTATGGGATCTGTGATGAAGTGATTGGCGAAGATGCCCACAACGATAAGGCCGGCGCCGAAAAATCCGAATAATTTTGGTGAGCGCCAGCAGATAATTTCCGTGCCTGACTTATGACTGTCTATAGAGAACTGATATGACTGCCATCAACCAACTTGTCCCCATCGTCATTGAAAAAACCGGCCGCGGTGAACGGGCTTACGATATCTATTCGCGCCTGCTCAAGGATCGCGTGATCATGCTGACCGGCCCGGTGACGGATGATTCAGCGAACCTGATTCTGGCGCAGATGCTGTTTCTCAGCAGCGAAGACCCGGAAGCGGACATCAATTTTTACATCAACTCCCCCGGTGGCAGTGTCAGCGCCGGGATGGGGATTATGGACACGATGCGGTTTTTGCGCTGTGATGTGGCGACCTATTGCGTGGGTATGGCGGCGAGCATGGGCGCCTGTCTGCTGGCGGCGGGGACCAAGGGTAAGCGTTTCGCCCTGCCTAATGCACAGGTGATGTTGCATCAGCCGTTGATCGGCGGGGTGCTGCAGGGGCCAGCGACGGATTTGGAAATTGAAGCGCGCCATATGCTGCGTCTGCGTGATCGGTTGTACAAATTGATGGCGGAATTTACCGGCAAACCGGCGGAAACCATTCATCGTGATTTCGACCGCAATAAATGGTTGTTCTCGGAAGAAGCGGTGGAGTACGGCTGTGTGGACAAGGTGCTGGATGCGGTTCCGCAGTCGCAGGTGCGCCCCGCCAAGGAAACCGAAAAAGAATAACTGTGTTTGGCGTGCAGCCGGGAAAAATCGAGGCCGATCGTGAGTCAGTGCGTCAGTGAGCAACATCATCGATCTCGTCGAGCTTGGATGCTGCTCGGCCTGTTGCCGATGCTGGTCGTGGGGGCGTGCCAAGGCCCTTCCCGTGCCAATATTGAGCTGCGCAAGCGCAATGCGGAACTGACAGAACAGATCGATCTGCTTCAGCGACAACGAACCGGAGATCAAGCGACGATCAAGACGCTGGAGGCGCAGCGCGACACGGTTTCCTATCTGCCGGATCAGCGATTGGAAAAGCTGTTTACAGTTCACGGGATTGCACTGAGCCGTTTGTGTGGTGGCAGTGATACGGATTCGGATCACGGTGGCGATGAGGCGTTGCGGGTTGTCTTTACGCCGCAGGATCAGTTCCAGCAGAATCTTAAGGCGGCGGGATCCGTGCAGATCGAGCTGTTTGATCTGTCCTTACAGGGTGATCAGCGCATTGGCCGGTGGGAATTTTCCACGACGGATGCGATGAACCGCTGGATTGATTCGGGTTTGATCAGCGCCTATGCCTTTGAGCTTCCCTGGCAGCAAGCACCGGCTCATACGCAATTGACTCTGAAGATAAGTTTTGTTGACGAACTGACCGGGCGCACGT
>WBZR01002343.1_pt2 | contig 17032 bp, 11 predicted proteins | sample 5204231 | NCBI WGS metagenome assembly WBZR01 (sample SAMN12412403, study PRJNA552823) | activated sludge metagenome | isolation source: activated sludge from anammox sidestream of wastewater treatment plant... | place: USA: Virginia | collected 2017-08 | reverse complement strand
CGAGGAAGTCCGCCGGAGATCCGCCGTTCCCTTGCCGCCGCGTCCCGCCCCGGCGGCGCGCGGCGACGAGTTCCTCGCCAAGGTCACCCACACGATCGACCGCTCGCAGCGGTACTTCGAGCGCGAGCAGCACCCCGAGGGCTACTGGCACCGTCCGCTCGAGGCCAACGCCACGATGGACGCCCAGTACGTCTTCTTCATGCACTTCATGGGACGCGTGAACCCCGAGCGCCAGGAGCGGATCGTCGCCCACCTCCTCGCGACGCAGCTGCCCGACGGCAGCTGGTCACTGTACCCCGGCGCTCCCGGGCATCTCTCCAACACGATCGAGGCCTACGCCGCGATGAAGATGGCGGGCCTCCCCGCCGACCACTCCGCCCTCGCGCGCGCCCGCAACTTCGTCCTGAAGCACGGCGGGCTCGCGAAGGCGCAGGTCTTCACCCGCTGCTTCCTCGCCTACTTCGGCCAGTATCCGTGGGACGGGCTTCCGGCGATGCCGGCCGAGCTCGTGCTGCTGCCGAACTGGTTCCCGATCAACATCTACGAGATGTCGAGCTGGGCGCGGGGGACCGTCGTGCCGCTCCTCGTGCTGATGGCGAAGCGACCCTACGTGCCGCTCCCGGCCGGCCGCGGCGTCGAGGAGCTCTGGGTGCGGCCGCCCGCGCCGGAAGACTACGCGTTCCCGCCGGACGCGGTGCGCACGTTGTGCTGGCGGAACTTCTTCCTCGGCCTCGATCGCGTCCTGAAGCTCCTCGGCAGGTCGCCGGTGAAGCCGCTCCGGGCGCGTGCGCTCCGCGCCTGCGCCGACTGGATCCTCGCGCACCAGGACGTCAACGGCGGCTGGGGCGGCATCCAACCGGCGATGGTGAACTCGGTGATGGCGCTGCGCGTGCTCGGATTCGCCGACGACCACCCGGCCGTCGCCAACGGCATCCAGGCGATCGAGGACTTCGTGATCGAGGAGGGCGATGCGCTCTTCTTCCAGCCCTGCGTCTCCCCGACCTGGGACACCGCGCTCGCCGCCAAGGCGCTGCTCGACTCGGGCATGGCGCCCGACGCGCCGATGCTGCGGAAGGCCGCCGACTGGCTGATCGCGAACCAGATCCTCGCGCCCGGCGATTGGTCGATCAAGAACCCCGAGCTCGAGCCCGGCGGCTGGGCCTTCGAGTTCGCCAACGCGTGGTATCCCGACACCGACGACACCGCCGTGATCCTGATGGTGCTGAACCGCATTCGCACCGCCGACGACCAGGCGCGGCGGCGCGCGATCACGCGCGGCCTCAACTGGACGCTCGGCATGCAGAGCCGGAACGGCGGCTGGGGCGCCTTCGACACCGACAACCTCCAGGAGCTCTTCAACAAGATCCCGTTCGCCGACATGGAAGCGATGCTCGACCAGCCGACGGCCGATCTCACCGGGCGGCACCTCGAACTCATGGGCGACTTCGGCTACGACCGCGAGATGCGCCGAGCCGCGCGCGGCCTCGCCTTCCTGAAGCGGGTCCAGGAGCCGAACGGCTCGTGGTGGGGGCGCTGGGGCGTGAACTACCTCTACGGCACCTGGTCGGTGCTGTCGGGGCTGCGCTCCATCGGGGAGGATCTGCGTCAGCCCTACATCCGCCAGGCGGTGGCCTGGGTGAAGTCGCGCCAGAACGACGACGGCGGCTGGGGCGAGACCTGCGACTCCTACGGCGACCCGTCGCTCGCCGGCACGGGCCCGAGCACGCCGTCGCAGACCGCGTGGGCGCTGCTCGCGCTGCTCGCCGGGGAGGACGAGCTCGGCCCCGAGCTCGTGCGCGGCATCGATCATCTCGCGCGCAGCCAGCGGAGCGACGGCGCCTGGGACGAGCTGCACTTCACCGGAACCGGGTTTCCGCGCCATTTCTATCTGCGCTACTACATGTACCGGAACTACTTTCCGTTGATGGCGCTCGGAGCCTTCCGGACGCGCGCCGAGGCGCAACTGGCGCGTCGGGTCGCGAACGGGGGGCATGGCCATGGAGCCGCGGGCGGTCACGTCGACGGCAATGGCCACGCGACCGCATGAGTGAAGCTCGACAGCGCCGCGCCTTCGCGCTCCTCGGATCCACGGGATCCGTCGGGGTGTCGACGCTGGCGCTGGTCGAGCGGTTTCCGGAGCGCTTCCGCGCCGTCGCGCTGGCGGCGGGACGCAACACGGCGGCGCTCGCCGAGCAGATCCGGCGCCACGACCCCGAGCTCGTCTCGGTCGCCGACGAGGCGAGCGCGCGCGATCTCCGCGCCCGCGTCCCCGAGTTCACGGGGCGCATCCTCGCCGGGAGCGAGGGCCCGCTCGCGGTCGCGACCCACCCCGAGGCCGAGCTCGTGCTCTCGGCGCTCGTCGGCGCGCTCGGCCTCGTGCCGACGCTCGCGGCGGTGCGCGCCGGCAAGCACGTCGCGCTCGCCAACAAGGAGGTGCTGGTCGTCGCCGGCGAGCTCGTGACGCGCGCCGCCCGCGAGTGCGGCGTGGACCTGCTGCCCGTCGACAGCGAGCACAACGCGATCTTCCAGGCGCTCCGCGGCCAGGCGCGCGACGAGGTGAAGCGCATCGTACTGACCGCCTCGGGCGGGCCCTTCCTCGCGCGCTCGGCGGCCGAGCTCGCGACTGTCACCGTCGCCGAGGCGCTGAACCACCCGACGTGGAAGATGGGGCCGAAGATCACGATCGATTCGTCCACGCTCATGAACAAGGGTCTCGAGCTGATCGAGGCGCGGTGGCTCTTCGACGTCGACGCCGACCGCATCGACGTCGTGATCCATCCGCAGAGCATCGTGCACTCGATGGTCGAGTACGTCGACGGCTCCGTGCTCGCGCAGATGGCCGTGCCCGACATGACGATCCCGATCGGCTACGCCCTCGCGTACCCGTCGCGCTTGCCGCTCGACCACCTCCGCCCCCTGGACCTTCCCGCCGCCGGCACCCTCACGTTCGTGGCTCCGGACCGCCAGCGCTTCCCCTGCCTCGACCTCGCGTACCGTGCGCTCCGCGCCGGCGGCACCATGCCGGCCGTGCTGAACGCCGCGAACGAGATCGCCGTCGAGCGCTTCCTCGCCGAGGACCTCGCGTACCGCGACATCCCGACGCTCGTCGCCGCCGTGATGGACGCGCACGCGCCCGCGCCGGCGTCCGACCTCGACGTCCTGCTCGCCGCCGACGCATGGGCGCGCGACGCGGCCCGCAGCGGCTCCGGGCGCGCGGAGAGGGCGGCCGCCCGCTGATCGCGCGTCGATGACGGTTCCCGCTCCCGTGCCGACGGCGTCCGCCTGGACGCCCGAGCCGGCCGCGACCGCGGCCGCGTTCGTCGAGTGCGAGCGCATCGCGCGCGCGCACTACGAGAACTTCACGCTCGGCTCGCGTCTCCTGCCGCGCCACCTGCGGCGCCACCTCGCGGCGATCTACGCGTTCGCCCGGACGGCCGACGACCTCGCCGACGAAGACGCGAATCCGGAGCGCGCCCTCGCCGGGCTCGACGCCTGGGAGCGGGAGCTGGACGCCTGCTACGCCGGGGCCCCCTGCCACCCGATCTTCGTCGCGCTCGCCGACACGGTGCGCGCGTTCGCGATCCCGATCGCGCCGTTTCGGCGGCTGCTCGACGCGTTTCGCATGGACGCGCGTTTCGCGGGGTTCGACACCTTCGACGACCTCCTGCGCTACTGCGCCCACTCGGCGAATCCGGTCGGCCACCTCGTCCTGTATCTCTTCGGATACGGCGACGCCGATCGCCAGGCGCGCTCCGACGACATCTGCACCGCGCTCCAGCTCACGAACTTCTGGCAGGATCTCGCCGTCGATCTGCGCAAGGGCCGGATCTATCTGCCGCGCGAGGACATGGCGCGCTTCGGGTACGGCCCCGACGACCTCGCCCGCCACGCGGTGACGCCCGCCTTCCGCGAGCTCATGACCTTCCAGTGCGCCCGCACGCGCGCGCTCTTCGACCGCGGCCTCGCGCTCGCGGCGATGCTCGACCGGAGCCGCGGCCGCGAGATCCGGCTCTTCGCGGGCGGCGGGCTCGCGATCCTGGATCGCCTCGAGGCCGTCGGGTACGACGCGTTCAACGCGCGGCCGACGCTCTCGCGCTGGGCGAAGGTCGGCCTCGTCGCGCGCGCGCTCGTCGGGGGCGGCGCGTGAGCGCGCCCGCCCTCGCCGCCTACGCCGAGTGCGCGCGCATCGTGCGCGCCTCGGGGTCGAGCTTCCACCAGGCCTTCCGCCTGCTGTCGCCGGAGCGCCGGCGCGGCCTCGAGGCGCTCTACGCGTACTGTCGCGTGGTCGACGACGCCGCCGACGACGGGGGCGACGCCCGCGCGGCGGTGGCGTTCTGGCGCGCGGAGCTCGCGCGCGTCCTCGCCGGCGCGCCGACGCATCCGGTCGGGGTCGCGCTCGCCGACGCGATGGCGCGGTTCGCGATCCCGGCGCAGCACCTGGTCGAGATCCTCGACGGCGTCGCGATGGACCTCGCGCCGCAGCGCTTCGCGACGTTCGCCGAGCTGCGGCGCTACTGCTACCTCGTCGCGGCGGCCGTCGGCCTCGCGACGCTGCCGATCTTCGGCTGCCGCGACCCGCGAAGCCGCGTCTACGCCGAAGCGCTCGGCATCGCGCTCCAGTTGACCAACATCCTGCGCGACCTCGCCGAGGACGCCGAGCGCGGCCGCGTCTACCTTCCGCACGAGGACCTGCGACGCTTCGGATACACGGAGCGCGATCTCGCGACCCACGTCCGCAACGACGCGTTCCGGTCCCTGGTCGCGTTCGAGTCCGCGCGCGCCGACGAGTTCTACGCCGCGGCGCGCCGCGCGCTCCCCGCGGTCGACCGGCGCGCGCTCGCTCCCGCGGAGGGCATGCGGCTCGTCTATCGCCGCGTGCTCGCCAGGATCGCCGCGCGCCCCGAGATCGTCTTCGGTCCGCAGGTGCGGCTGCCGCGCTGGCAGAAGGTCGCGCTCGCCGGATTCGCGTGGCTCCGGACGCGCCTGCCGCGCGGCGCGTCCCCGCTCGCGGCCCGCCAGGAGAGTCCGGCGTGAACGACGTGCTCATCATGGGCGGAGGCTTCGCCGGCCTCGCCGCCGCGACCCGGCTCGCCGCCGACGGCCGGCGCGTGACGCTGCTCGAGAAGCGTCCCGTGCTCGGCGGCCGCGCCTATTCGTACACCGACCAGGCCACCGGCGAGGTCATCGACAACGGCCAGCACGCGATGATGGGCTGTTACACCGAGATGTTCCGCTTCCTCGACCGCATCGGGGCGACGGACAAGCTCGCGATCCAGCCCGGGTTGCGGGTCGACATGCTCGATCCCGAGCGCGGCGCGGGCGCCATCCGCTGCCCGCCGCTTCCGAACCCGCTCCACATGGGGGCCGGCGTGCTCGGGTATCGGCTGCTCTCGCTCGCCGACCGCGCCCGCGTGCTCGCGGGCGGCCTCCGGTTGCTGCTGATGAAGCGCCGCGGCGATTCGCGCCTCGCGGAGCGCACCGTCGACGGCGTGCTCGACCTCCTCGGGCAGAGCACGGCGGCGCGGCGCGCGTTCTGGCATCCGGTCGCGGTCGCGACGCTCAACGACGATCCGGCGGTCGCCTCCGCCGATCTCCTCGCGGAGGTCATGGTGCGGGCGTTCTTCGCCGGCAAGGACGCCGCCCGCTTCGTGTTGTCGAAGGTCGGCCTCTCCGAGCTCTACACCCACGACGCGCGACGCTTCATCGAGACGCGCGGCGGGCGCGTCGAGACGAAGGCGCACGTCGTCGGCGTCGGCTTCCGGGGCGGCGAGGTGAGCCACTTCGAGCTGCGCGACGGCCGCCGCCTGACCGCGTCGGCCTACGTGAGCGCGGTGCCGCCGCAGGGGCTCTTCCCGCTCCTGCCGATCGCGATCCGGCGCAGCGTGCCGGCGCTCGGCGGCATCGAGGGCCTCACCAGCTCGCCGATCGTGTCCGTGCACGTCTGGTTCGACCGGCCGATCCTCGCCGCGCGGCCGTTCGTCGGGTTCGTCGGCACGGAGACGCACTGGGCGTTCAACCGCGACGTCATCGCCGGGCGGCGCGATCGAGACGGCGGGTATCTGAGCTTCGTGATCTCGGGCGCGCGCGCTACCGTCGACGACGACAACGACGCCATCGTCGCGCGCACGCTGGCGGACCTGCGCCGGCTCGTGCCCGCCGCCGCGGCTGCGGTCGTGCGCCACACGCAGGTCGTGAAGGAGAAGTTCGCGACGATGGCGCCCACGCTGGCGTCGGCGCGCTTACGGCCCGCGACCGTCACGCCGTTCGACAACTTCGTGCTCGCCGGAGACTGGACCGACACCGGTCTCCCGGCGACGATCGAAAGCGCGGTCATGAGCGGCCATCGCGCCGCCGATGTCGTGACCGCGCGTCTCGCCGCGTTCGGCACCCCTCGGGGGGAGGCGCGCGCGGCCAGCTGAACCGGGGTTTGGGCGCAATCGACAAGGGGGGAACGACGAATGACGACACCGGCAGGACACTCCGCAGTGCGGTGGGAAGACGAAGGCGGCGAGCCCGCGGGGCTCGGCGGCGTGCACGTGCGCCGGCTCGAGGTGCAAACCAGCAAGCGCATGGAGATCCACGACCTCACCGAGACCGTGCGCGAGATGGTGCGCGCGACCGGCGTCGCGGCGGGGCTCGTGACGGTGAGCACGATGCACACCACGACGGCCGTGTTCGTGAACGAGCCGCAGACGGCGCTGCTGGACGACATCCAGCACATGCTCGAGCGCCTCGTGCCGCGCGCCGAGGAGTGGAAGCACAACGACCCGCGCTACTCGGACTGCGACCGCCAGAACGCCGACGCGCACCTGCGCGCGATCATGCTCGGGAGCAGCGTGACGCTGCAGGTGGCGGAGGGCGCGCTGACGATGGGGCAGTGGCAGCGCGTCCTCATGGCCGAGCTCGACGGGCCGCGCAAGCGCGGGCTCGTGCTGCAGGTGCTCGCGGCGCAGTAGCCGTTCGCCTCGGAGAACGCACGTGGGCCGGCGAGGCCGGACGCGGGGCGCCGGCGCGCCGACTCCGCGCGATCCGCCGGCGCGGGTCGGGCGTGGCATCATGCTTGCTCAGGCGTGCGCTCCGTTTCGCCGAGAAGGCCGAAGTTCCGCCACCGCTGGTCGGGAATCTGTCTCGCGCGGTTCAAGCGTCTGACGGGATCCGTCGTCGGACGGACGAGCGCGCTCGCGCTCGGTCTCGTCCTCGGGCACGCGTCCGGCGCACCCGCCGCCATCACGTTCGTGAAGAACGTGGCGACCGGTGGCACCGCGACGTCGAGTACGGCGACGGCGGTCACCGTCCCGCCCGGCGGCGTCGCCGCCGGTAACACCCTCATCGTGACCTTCGCCATGGACCCGGCGACGGGCACGGTCTCGTGCGGCGACGCGCGGGGCAACGTCTACGCGAAGGACGTCGACGCGGCGAACGGCTCGGCGGCGGCCGGCGTCCGCACCATCGTATGCTCCGCGCGCGTCGCGATCCCGCTGCTCGAGGGCGACGCCGTCACGGTCACCCATCCGGCCGCGGCGGCCAAGGCGATCAGCGTCAACGAGTTCAGCGGCGTGGGCGCCTTCGACCGCGCCGCCAGCGCCACCGGCGCGAACGCCACGCCGTCCTCGGCGTTCACCGCCCAGACGAGCCAGGCGGACGAGCTCGTGGTCGGCGCCATCGGCGTCGAGACCGACGGGAGCGAGGCCTTCACTCCCGACGCCAATCACACCGCGCTCGCCGGCGGCACGTCGGGCGGCGCGGGCGCCGCCGCGATCACCATCGACGCCGAGTTCCGCCTCGTCGCCGAGCGCGGCTCGTACGCCGCGGGCGGCACGCTCGGCGCGAGCCGGCTCTGGTCGGCCGCGATCGCGACGTATCGCGATCTCTGCGGCAACGGCGCGCTCGACACGGGCGAGACGTGCGACAAGAGCGCGGCCAACAGCGCCTGCTGCGCGTCGACGTGCACGGTGACGAGCGCCGGCGCGATCTGCCGAACGAGCGCCGGCGACTGCGACGTCGCCGAGACCTGCACCGGCGCGAGCGGAGCCTGCCCCGTGGACGGCTTCCAGGTCGCCGGCACGCTGTGCCGGGCCGCCGCCGACCTCTGCGACGCCCCCGAGGTCTGCAGCGGGACCAACGCCTCCTGTCCGGCCGACGGGCTCGTCGCCGCCGGCAGCGTGTGCCGCGTCGCGACCGACCTCTGCGACGCGGACGAAACGTGTACCGGAGCGAGCGCGGCCTGCCCCGCCGACGCCGTCAAGGCGGCCGGCGCCGTCTGCCGCGCCACGGACGACACCTGTGACGTCGTCGAGACCTGCGGCGGCGCGAGCGCCGCCTGTCCCGCCGACGCTTCCGATCCGGGCTGCACCGGTCCACCGCCGGGCATCGCGTTCGTGCGGAACGTCGGCACGGCCGGCAATACGACGGCCGGTACGGCGACGACGATCACCGTGCCGGCCGGCGGCGTCGCCGTCGGCAACACGCTCATCGTCACCTTCGCGATGGACCCGGCCACCGGCACGGTGTCCTGCGGCGACGCGCGCGGCAACGTCTACGCGAAGGACGCCGACGTCGCGAACGGCACGGGCGCGGCCGGCGTCCGCACCGTGGTCTTCTCGGCACCCGTGACGGTGTCCCTGGTCGCGGGGGACACCATCGTCGTCGCCCACCCGAGCGTCGCCGCCAAGGCCGTCAGCGTGAACGAGTTCGCGGGGCTCGGCGCCTTCGATCGCACGGCCGGCGCGAGCGGCGCGAACCCGGCGCCGTCGTCGGGCTTCACCGCCGCCACCAACCAGAACGACGAGCTCGTGATCGGAGCGCTCGGCGTCGAGGGCCCTGCCGCCGACGCCTTCACGGCGGGCGCGGGCTACACCGCGCTCGTGCCGGCGTCCTCGGGATCGGCCGGGACGCCGGCCGCCCATGTCGGCGTCCGCGCCGAGTTCCGGGTCGTCGCCGCCAGGGGCTCCTATGCCGCGGGCGGCGGCATCGACCCGAGCCGCCTCTGGGCGACGGCCGTCGCCACCTACCGGGGGCGGTGCGGCAACGGCGTCGTCGACGGCGGCGAGCCGTGCGACAAGGGGGTCGCGAACGGCGTGTGCTGCTCGGCGACCTGCGCCTTCGAGGACGCGAGCACGATCTGTCGTCCAGGCGCCGGCGACTGTGACGTCGCCGAGACCTGCTCGGGCGCGAGCGCGACGTGTCCGGCCGACGCCTTCCAGCCGGCGGCGACGGTGTGTCGCGCCGCCGCCGATCTCTGCGACGCGGCCGAGACCTGCAGCGGGACGAGCGCCGCGTGTCCTGCCGACGCGCTCCAGCCCCCCGGCACGGTGTGCCGCCCGGCCACGGGCGCCTGCGATGCCGCCGAGACCTGCTCCGGCGCGAGCGCCGCGTGCGACGCCGACGCCGTCCAGCCCGCCGGCACGGTCTGTCGTCCGCCGGCCGACGCCTGCGATCTCCTCGAGGAGTGCACCGGCGCCTCGGCGGCCTGTCCGCCGGATCTCTGGAGCTCCGGGTGCACCGGTCCGGGACCGGGCATCGCCTTCGTGAAGACCGTCGGCACCGGCGGGAACGCGTCCGTGAGCACGACGACGGCGATCACCGTGCCGGCGGCGGGCGTCGCCGCCGGGAACGCGCTGGTGGTCTCGTTCGCGATGGACCCGGCGACGGGCACCGTCTCCTGCGGCGACTCGCGCGGCAACGCGTACACGCGGGACGCCGACCTCGCCAACGGCAGCGCCGCCGCCGGCGTCAGGACGGTGGTGTGCTCGGCGCGGATGACCACGGCGCTCGCCGCCGGCGACGTCGTCACCGTCACGCATCCGGCGGTCGCCGCCAAGGCGATCAGCGTCAACGAGTTCGCCGGCATCGCGCTCGCCGATCGCACGGCGAGCGCGGCGGGAACGAACGGGACGCCGAGCTCCGGCTTCACCACGCTCACGAGCCAGGCCGATGAGCTCTTGTTCGGCGCGGTCGGCGTCGAGACGCTCGGGACGGAACCGTTCGCGCCCGGTCCGGAGTGGGCCGCGCTGCCGCCGGGCGCTTCGGGCGCGACGGGCAGCCCCGCCGCGAACGTCGGCACCCGGCCCGAGTTCCGGATCGTCGCGGCGGCGGGCTCGTACGCCGCGACCGGCGCCATCGACCCGGGCCGCCCATGGTCTGCGGCGATCGTCGCGTACCGCGCCACGTGCGGCAACGGCGTCGTCGACGCGAGCGAACCCTGCGATCGAGCGGCCGCCAACAGCGCCTGCTGCTCGCCGACCTGCCAGCTCGAGGTCGCCGCGACGGTCTGTCGCGCCGCCGTCGACCTCTGCGATGCCGCCGAGACCTGCAGCGGCAGCGGTGCGGCCTGTCCCGCCGATGCGCGGCGGCCGGCCGGCAGCGTCTGCCGGGCGGTGAGCGACGTGTGCGACGCGGCGGAGACCTGCTCGGGGACGAGCCCGGCGTGTCCGGCCGACGGGCTCGCCCCGCCGGGGACCGTCTGCCGGCCGGCGAGCGACCGCTGCGACGCGGCCGAGGTCTGCACGGGCGCGAGCGCCGCGTGTCCCGCCGACACCCTCGCCCCGGCGGGCGCGGTCTGCCGCGCCCAGGCCGACGCCTGCGACCTCGTCGAGAGCTGCAGCGGCGGGGATGCCGCGTGCCCGGCCGACGTCGCGAGCCCGGGCTGCACGGGCCCGGGCGACGGCATCGCCTTCGTGAAGCGCGTCGGCGCGAGCGGCGACGTCGCGCCCGGCACGTCGCTCTCGGTCGCGGTGCCGGCCGCTGGCGTCGCCGCCGGCCACACGCTCATCGTCACCGTGGCCATGGACCCGGCGCTCGGGACGGTCTCGTGCGGCGACTCCCAGGGCAACGTCTACGCCGTCGACGCCGACGTCGCGAACGGCAGCGGCACCGCCGGCGTGCGCACGGTCGTATGCTCGGCGGCGGTCGCCACCCCGCTCGGCGTCGGCGACACCGTCACCGTGAGCCTGCCGACGGTCGCGGCCAGGGGCATGAGCGTCGACGAGTTCGCGGGCCTCGCCGCGGACGCGCTCGATCGCGCCGCGCTCGCGAGCGGCGCGAGCACGATGCCGTCCTCCGGCTTCACGGCCGCGACGCATCAGCCGGACGAGCTGCTCCTCGCCGCCATCGGCACCGAGGCCGACGCGACAGAGCCCTTCGTCGCCGGCGCGGGGTACACCCCGCTCGGATCCGGCTCGTCTGGGACCGCCGGCCTTCCCGACGACCACGTCACCGTGCTGCCCGCGTTTCGCATCGTCGCCGCCGCCGGCTCCTTCGCCGCCGGCGCGACCCTCCAGGTCGCGCGTCCGTGGGCCGCCGCGCTCGTCACCTATCGCGCCGCCCCCGATCCCGGGGGAGGCGCGACCCCGACCCCGAGCGCCACGCCGACCCTCGCGCCCACTGCGACCGCCACGCCGACGCCGCCCGCGGCGGCCACGCCCTCGGCGACGCCGACCGCGACGGCGGGCGCGCTGGTCGTGGATGCCTTCCACTGCTTCTCCGCCAGGACCAGCAAGGGGACGCCGAAGTTCGCGCCCCGCGCCGGCGTCCACCTCGTCACGGACTACGACGACGTCCTCGTCGACGTCCCCGCTCCGCTCGCGCTCTGCGCACCCACGGACACCGACGGCGGCGGGATCGCCGACCCGGCGACGCATCTCGAGCGCTACAAGATCAAGCTCCGGCGGACCATGCCGAAGCACGGGCGCCGCGTCGGCGTCCGGCTCGACGATCGGCTCGGGACGATCTTCGTCGACACCGTGAAGCCGGAGTCGCTGCTGGTGCCGACCGCCATGGATCTGGCCGTGTCGCCGCCCCCGCCGGATTCCGAGCAGCACGCCGTCGATCACTACGCGTGCTACACCGTGAAGGTCGCGCGCGGGACGCCCTTTCCGAAGGACCGGCAGATCACCGTGGAGGGCACGGCCTTCGCACCGCTCCCCCGCCGCTATCTCGTGAAGAAGCCGACGCGCCTCTGCCTGCCCGCCGACGCGGACGGGGAAGACCGCCGCCACCCCGACCATCTCCTCTGCTACCGGGTGAAGGCGGCGCGCGGCCGCTGCGCCGTCGGATCCCCGGTCAACGCCGGCGGAGGCTGCACGAAGGAAGCGATCTGCGGCGGCAACGATGCGACGAGCTTCTGCGCCGAGCAGGGGAAACTCGACCCGGTCGCCGGCGTCCGCGCCGCGAATCGGTTCGGCGCCGAGCAGATCGACGTGACGCGCGAGAGCGAGATCTGCCTCCCGGCGCTGCGGACGCCCTGACGGGAGGCCGCAACGACGTCGCGCCGACGGCGGCGCGGAGCGCTCGGCGCATCGTCCAGATACGCGATCGCGCTCCGCGCCGTGCTTTCCTAGCGGAGCGGCGAGCGCATCCAGGTGTGGCTCGGGGCGGCGATCGCGAGTCGTGGAGGGTCTTCGAGCGCCGCGGGAGGCGGGATCTCCGACTCCGCGGCGACCGTGAGCAGGAAGTCGCCGTAGCGGCGCCACCAGCCGGGGAACCGTCGACCCTCGGCGGCGCGCACGAGGAGCGGCGCCCATCCCGCACCCGGAGGCGTCGGGAGCAGCTCGACCTCGACGGAGAGGGTGGAGCGTCGGAGACCGGTACGCAGGACCTTGAGGGCGCTTTCCTTCGCGGACCAGACGAGGTTGGCGAGCCGATGCCGATCCGCGTCGTCGCCGCCGCTCGCGACCAGCCGCTGCTCCGCTTCGGTCAGGTAGTCGGCGACGAACGCGGCGCTCCGCTCCTCGACGAGCTCGAGGTCGCAGCCGATGGCGAGACCCGCGGGCGCGAGCGCGCAGACGGCGTGGCCGGCACGGTCCGTGAGCGAGAGCGCGATCGGGAGCGTCGCCCCGTCGAGCAGCACCTCGGGGGCGCCGTCGCGGGCGTTGCGGACCTCGAGACGCGCCAGGCCCGCCGCGGTCGCGGACAGGCCGAGGTGCGCGGCGAGCGCCGCCTTGGCCGTCCAGCGAGCGAGAAGATACTCGGTATGGCGCTTGGTGTAGCGCATGGCCGCCGCGCGAGCGGCCTCCGGCGCGACCAGCCAATCGATGCCGGCGGGGAGATCGTCCTCGTGGTGCGAAAGCCAGACGATCGTCGGGGTCGGGGCGCCGCTCACGGATCGATGAGCGTCCCTTCGGGCACCACGGTGACGCCGCCTTCGGTCACCGTGAAGTGCCGCCGGTCGGATCCGGGCGCGCCGATGGCGATCCCGTGCGGGATCGTCACGTGCTCGTCCACGATCGCCCGCTCGAGCCGGGTGCCGGGACCGACCCGCACACCCGGCATCAGGATCGAGGCGTCGATGCGGGCACCCTCCTCGACGACGACGCCCGGGGCGAGGATCGACCGCGTGACGCTGGCGCCGCGCACGATGCAGCCAGGAGAGACGATGCTGTCGCTCACCCGCGCCTCGCGTCCGCCCGCGCTCCGCAACACCGCGGGCGGGTGCTGGCCGCCGCCGTGGCGGATCGGCCAGTCGGCGGCGTGCAGGTCGAAGGCGGGTGCGGCGGCGAGCAGCTCCATGTTGGTCGCGTAGTAGGTGTCGAGCGTGCCGACGTCCTGCCAGTAGCGCTCGGTGGGGTCGCCGCGCTCGCCGACGTCGTACGCGAAGACCCGGCCGTCGGGAACCATGGCCGGGATGATGCAGTGTCCGAAGTCGTGCCGCGACGCGGTCTTCGCGTCGGCGACGAGCGCCCGGACGAGCGGCTCGGTGCGGAAGACGTAGATCCCCATGTTGACGCGGGCCGCCGCGACGCGCGGCGCGATCGGGGTGGGGAAGGGCGGCTTCTCGTCGAAGACGGTCACGCGCTCCGCCTCGTCGACGCCGAGGACGCCCATGCGCCGCGCCTCCTCGAGCGGGACTCGCGTGCATGCGACGGTGAGGTCGGCGCCGCGTTCGGCGTGGAACGCGAGCAGGCGTCCGTAGTCCATGCGGTAGACGTGGTCGCCCGACAAGACCAGGACGTTCCGCGGCCGTTCCTCGTCGAGGAGGTCGAGGTTCTGGAACACGGCGTCCGAGGTGCCGGCGTACCAGCGGGAAACCAGGTGCAACTGGGGCGGCACCGTCTGGATGAACTCGCCGCGGTCGGGGTGCAGGAAGCCCCACGCGTCGCGCACGTGGCGGTCGAGCGGGAGAGACTTGTGCTGGGTCAGCACGTAGATGCGGGTGAGCCCGCTGTTCACGCAGTTCGAGAGCGTGAAGTCGATGATGCAGTACACGCCACCGAAGCGGACGGCGGGCTTGGCGCGCTTCTTCGTGAGCGGGTAGAGACGCTCGCCCTCGCCGCCGGCGAGCAGCATGACGAGCGTTTCGGACCGTCCGGCGCGGCGCATCTCAGTCGTGCGGCCGAGCCTTCGCGAGCGCGGAGCGGACCGCGGTCCGCAGCCCGGTCGGGTCCGACGACTTGGTCACGTAGGCGTCGGCGAGCCACGACCGGAATTGCTCGTGGTAGGCGGAGTACGCCGAGTGCAGGATCACGGGCAGGCGGTGGTGCTTGTCGTGAATGCGGGCGAGCGTCGTCAACCCGTCGGGCCCCGGCATGTTGATGTCGAGCACCACCGCGTCGGGCGCGTGCCGCTCGATCGCCGCGAGCACCCGGGAGCCGTCGCGTTCCTCGAACACCTCGTAGCCCTCCGTCTCGAGGTCCTCGCGGTAGAGGAGGCGCTGGTGGTCGTCGTCTTCGACGAGGAGCAGTCGCGTCATGGTGCCGACCTCCGTATCGGCAGCGTGATGCGGAACGCGGCGCCGCCGCGCTGCCCGTTGCGCACCTCGATCGCGCCGCCGTGGTCGTCGACGATCTTGCGGACGACGGCCAGCCCGAGCCCGGTGCCGTGGTGTTTGGTGGTGAAGAAGGGCGTGAACATGCGGGTGGCGACGTCCTCCGGGATGCCCGGCCCGGAGTCCTCGACGACGAGGCAGACGTCGTCGTCGCCGCGCGTCGTGCGGATGGTGAGCGTCCGCTCGCGGTCGACCGGACCCTCCTCCATCGCCTGCACCGCGTTCCGCCAGAGGTTCAGACATGCGCGCTGCAGCTGGCGGGCGTCGGCGTGGATCTCCGGCAGCCGGGGGGCGAGGTCGAGGACGAGCCGCACCCGGTGCGGGGTCAGCCCGTCGCGATGGACCTCGGCGAAGCTCGCGACCACCTGGTTCAGGTCGGTCGGTCGCAGACTCGGAGGGTGCGGGCTCGTGAAGTCGAGCATCTCCTTCAGCAGCACCTCGAGCTTCTCCACCTCGTCGACGATGATGCCGGCGCCGCGCGCGACCCGCTCCATGTCGCTCGGCCGGGCTCCGAGCGTGCGGGCGAAACCTCCGATGGTGGTGAGCGGATTGCGGATTTCGTGGCCGACGCGGGCGATCACCGCGCCGACCGTCGCCAGGCGTTCGTTGTGGAGCAGCCGCTCGTGGGTCCGTTCCAGCTCGTCGAGCGCCCGCTGCAGCGCCTCGGCCTGTGCCTGCACCTGCTGGTACATGCGGGCGTTGTCGAGGGCGAGGCCGGCGAGGCGCGCTAGCAGCTCGAGGAGCTGGATGCGCTCCTCCGTGATCGGCTCGCGGTTGAACGCATTGTCGGCGACGAGGAGCCCGATCGCGCGCTCCTTCGCGGGAAGGGGGACGCAGACCACTTCGGTGCCGGCGAAGGCCTCGCGGAACCGGGCGGGGAGCTCGTCGAGCGTGTGCGCGTCGGCGAGTTTCCGGACCTGGCCCGCGCGGTAGGCTTCGGCGAGGGGGTTGGTCGTCCGCTCCGCCGCGGCGTCGCGGGCCGGCGCGAGGGGGATGGTGAGACCTTCGACCAGCGCGGACAGGCCGGACCGCCGCCGCCAGTCCGTTCGCCGGAGCAGCTCGCCGAGGCTCGGGCGCTCGGTTGCGAGCCGCGTCCAGGTCTCCCGCGCTTCCTCGACGGTGGCGGGACCGATGGCCATGGTCGCGACGAGCTCGTCGCCGCGCTCCGACGGCAGGAACAGGACCGCTCGGTTGAATCCGAGGCCGGGGCCAGCGGTCACGCACGTGAGGATCGCGTGGACGAGCCCCTCGAGTTCCGTCGTGGTCATCGCGGCGGTTCCTTGCATGCTTCCGTGGTCGGTCGACTCCCGTTCCAACTTCCGTGCCTCGCCGCCGTGACTGGGCACCGTCGGCCCGCGTGGGGTTTGCCCCGCCGCGTTCGCAGGCGAGCGAGCGCTTCCGATCCGCGCTTCTCACGCCTGAGAAGACGGGGCGCGGCGTCCCCGTCCGTGGCCCGGCCAGCGCACGGGGATTTCCGCGGGGCATCGGTTCGGCGCGGTGGCTCGGAACTTGGAACGCTCATCGCTCATGGCGGCCGGGCTCGACCAGGAGACGCTGCAGCAGATCCTCACCTCGCTCGACGAATTCGCCGAGCGGCACCTTCCGATCGAGAAGCGGCTCGAATGGGACGCCAAGGACGAGGTGCCCGTCGACGTGCTGCGCGCGATGTGCGGACCCGAGCTCGGCATCCATCTCCTGTTCGTCGGCGAGGAGTTCCACGGGATGGGCGGGGCCGCGCTCGACGTCTACCGCCTCTGCGAACGCATGGCGCGGATCGATCTGGGCATCGCGACCGGCCTCCTCGCGACCTTCCTCGGGAGCGACCCGATCAACGTCGGCGGCACGCCCGAGCAGCGCACGCGCTGGCTCACCCGCATCGCGGACGAAGGCCTGCTGTTCGCGTACGGAGCGACCGAGCCGGCCGCCGGGAGCGACCTGGCGGCGCTTCGCACGACGGCGACGCCGATCGTCGAGGACGGCGCCGTCGTCGCCTACGTCCTGAACGGCCGCAAGCAGTGGATCAGTAACGGCGGCATCGCGGACGCGTACACGATCCTCGCCAACGCCCCGGGCGGGCCGAGCTGGTTCGTCGTCGAGCGCGGTGCGCCCGGGCTCGACCACGGCACGCCCGAGGACAAGCACGGTATCCGCGCCAGCAACACGGCGGCATGATTCCTTGAGGATGTTTACGTCCCGGTAGATCGGCTGGTGGGCGGTGTGGAAGGGCAAGGGCTGGCCCAGGCGCAGGCCGTATTCGGCTACACCCGCCTG
>WBZR01001032.1_pt1 | contig 17034 bp, 14 predicted proteins | sample 5204231 | NCBI WGS metagenome assembly WBZR01 (sample SAMN12412403, study PRJNA552823) | activated sludge metagenome | isolation source: activated sludge from anammox sidestream of wastewater treatment plant... | place: USA: Virginia | collected 2017-08 | reverse complement strand
AAATGGACAAAAACAGATCTTCGTTCGGAATGACAAAGATGCGTTCGGAATGACAAAGGGTTGTTCTGCTGGTTCGGTAATACATTTAAAAGCCCCAACGGCTTCCCTTGACATGTTAAGGAGCTGTCAAGAAAACGCCGGTGGACTTATGGTAGCCTAAAACAATCCGGATGGCTTAAAAGGGCTTTAAATGCGTTTTCGGGAAAACGAGGGGTTTTGTTTAAGAAATGGACAAAAACAGATCTTCGTTCGGAATGACAAAGATGCGTTCGGAATGACAAAGGGTTGTTCTGCTGGTTCGGTAATACATTTAAAAGCCCCAACGGCTTCCCTTGACATGTTAAGGAGCTGTCAAGAAAACGCCGGTGGACTTATGGTAGCCTAAAACAATCCGGATGGCTTAAAAGGGCTTTAAATGCGTTTTCGGGAAAACGAGGGGTTTTGTTTAAGAAATGGACAAAAACAGATGCGGATTGTGGAGAGACATTAGTGTGATACGAGTGTCATTCCGAACGAAGAGAGGAATCCTGATTTCTCAGTCGCTTCGCTCCTTCGAAATGACAGCTTTAATGTCGCTCCTTCGAAATGACAACTTTATAACGCTTTATAACAGGAAAAAAGATGATTTTAATGAATAAGACTGAATGGATACCCGTATTTAAGACCGGCACGCATACGGATGCAGCCGGCAATACGAAGGACTGGACGGATGCCGACCTGGACAAGATAGCAAGCAGCTATCAGCCGGATAAACATGAGGCGCCTGTTGTAATCGGCCATCCGAAGGACAATGCCCCGGCGTATGGCTGGGTGGAGAGTCTCAAGCGTGACGGCAACATGCTGTATGCAAAGTTTAAGGATCTGGCGCCGGAGTTTGTCGATATGGTGCGTAACAAGCTTTTCAAAAAGCGTTCGATAAGTCTTTATCCCGATTTGTCGTTACGGCATGTCGGCTTTCTCGGGGCAGTACCTCCCGCGGTGAAGGGCTTGCCGGACGTGGCATTTAAAGCTAAAGAAAAGCACGTTGATATAGAATTTGGCGATTGCCGGAATTGTGCCGGCTGTAAATCAGAAATAGATGCGCACGTGCGTGCGCCCGTAGAGACGCACGGCCGTGCGTCTGTACTATCAGGGGGAAAATTTTTGGAGGAAAAAAGTATGAAATGGTTTGAGTGGCTGAAAGGTAAGGCGAAGGCCGAAGGCGTAGCCATCGAGGATATGCCGGGAAGCTTTAGCGAGCCGGCGGTAGAGACGCACAGCCGTGCGCCTGTACAGGCCGATCATGATGCAGAAATAAAACGCATGATGAAGGCCAGGGAGCTTGAATTTGCCGAAATGAAGAAGGAAATTGATGCAGAAAAGGCAAGGGTGGAGGCAGAAGGCGAAAAGCTGGCGCAGGCAAAGGCGGACATGATCAAGGCGGAGATTCGGTCGTTCTGCGATGGGCTTTGTAAAGACGGCAAGCTGACTCCTGCCATGATGAAGTGCGGCATCGGTATGGAGAACTATCTCGACAAAATGGCATCGATTACTGCACCGATTGAGTTCTCTGACGGCAATACGAAGAAAATACAAACGCCGTTCGAGTTTATGAAGGAATTTCTCCTTGGACTCGGCAGGCAGATTGAATTTGGCGAGGTTGCCGGCAATAAAAAGGACGTCGGCGGCGGAGGTGCAGGCGAGAAGTTGTCTGCTTTAACCAAAAAGAAGATGGGAGAAGATAAATCGTTAACGTACAGCGCGGCATTTGCCGAGGTGCAAAAGGACAACCGTGAATTGGCGAATCAATATGCGATGGAAATTATGGGAGGTTAATTAATGGCTACAGAGCAAAAAATATTGGATGTAAGTATGGTAGCGGCTGAAGATTTATCAGCCGACCAGTATAAATTTGTCGTGCGCACGTCTACGGGCTGCAGGAAACCCACGAGCGTGCTTGAAATTCCTGACGGAGTATTACAGGGCGGCGTTAAGCAGGGCGGGCCTGCAGTTATCCGTAAGCTTGGAATCTCCAAGGTGCAGACAGGCGGAGCGATTGCCATGGGTGGTTTTGTGCAGACCGCTTCTGATGGGAGGGGCGTATCTACGCAGAATAATTATGGATTTATTGTTGGTGTTTGTCTTGAGCCTGCCGATACGGCTGATGATATTGCATCGGTAATGCTGATACCGCCGTCATGGTCTAAGACGTTCGGCCTTACTACGGTTACGAACATTAACAATGCAGGGGCAGGCACTTACTCCGCGGCTGCATTGCGGGGAGGCTTTATTACCCGCGACACAAACGGCGGGTCCAGGACGGATACTACAGGCACGGCGGCCACTATTGTGGCATCGATACCCGGATGTATTGTGGGTTCTTCTTTTGAATTTACCGTAAGAAACACGGCAGGCGCAGCGGAAACGATCACGGTAGCAGGCGGCACGGGCGTCACGATGAGCGGTACGGCAACGATTGCACAGGGTAATAGCAAGCGTTTCCTTTTGGTGGTTACAAATTCAACTACCGGCAATGAAGCGGTAACGGTGTATAGCCTTGGAACGGTAGTACATTAATCTTAGCTTAATTAAGGAGGTGCAACAATGCCACAACCAGACGTGCGGGCAACTATTATAGCGGGTCCGCTACAGGACATAAGTTTGCAGTATAAAAATAACGCATATATTGCAGATAGCGTTTTTCCTATCATCGACAATGTGCCATTTGACGCAAAGATTGCGCGATACCTCAAAGGCGCGTGGTTCAGGGATGAGGCAGATGTTAGAGGAGCAGGTTCAAGGGCAAAGCGAGGCGGATACCCAACGGACTTTGTCAACGTGTCGACCGTTGAATATGCCTTTGCAAAAGAGGTGACGGACGAGGATAAGGCCGCGGCCATAATGCCCAACGCTCCGCCATTTAAGCCGGAGCAGGATGCGATTGAATTTTGTTCGGATAAGATTGACCTGAAGAAAGAACGCAGGGTGGCCGACATCGTTATTAACGGTACGTGGTCCGGTGTATCCGGCGGCGAAGATGCTGACGGCAAATGGGCAGCCGGCGCGGGAAATACATTTCTTGCAAATGTGCGGGCGAGGGTGGAAACTGTCCGGGCTAACACAGGGCTCAAGCCGAATACTCTCGTAATAGACTTTGGAACATACAACAGCCTGAAGGAAGAGTCCACAGTGCTTGATAAAATCAAGTACACGGAGCGAGGAGTCTTAACAAAAGAACTCCTTGCTGCAATCCTTGAGCTGGATGCCGTTCTTGTCGGCGAGGCGGTGTATTCAACGGCCAAAGAAACGAAGTCCGGAACGGAATTTTCAGCGGCAAACGTGTGGGAAAAGAACGCCGGCAAGGGCGCGGCATTCTTGTTCTACCGTCCGCAAGCTCCAGGATTACGGATGCCTTCAGCAGGATTCCAGCCAAGGCGGGCTTATCAGAACGGCAGCCCAAGAAGAATCACAACCTGGAGGGAGCCGGCGGAACACCAGGACGTCTTTGAGGTGGCAGAGGATACGCACATTGTACAGACAGGCGCAGATTTGGGATTCCTTTGGATAGACACGCTGAAAACATAAATCGCAGTTTGAATATTGCTCAGAGGCTTATAATTCAAGGTTATAGGCCTCTGGGTTTATTTCGGGGAACGGTAAAACAATATGGCTTACTCAACACTTGACAACATAAAAAAGTTATTGCCTGAAACGGCAATAATCCAGCTTACGGATGACGAGAACACCGGATCGGTGAATACACCCAGGGTTAACGAGGCGATTGCCCAGGCAGACGCAGAGATTGAATCATATTGCGGGGGCAAATATAATCTCCCCTTTAGCCCTGTGCCTGACATTATCAGAAAATGTTCTGTGGACATTGCAATTTACAACCTGTATTCGAGAAAAGTCGAGACGATACCAGAGACCAGGGCAGAACGGTACAAAAATGCTATCAGGCAGCTTGGTGATATTGCAAAGGGAATTATTACGGTAGGGGCATTAGAATCTAACGTTGTGAGCAATGATAGCGGCATACTGGCAACAACGACAAATGACGACAGGGTATTTACAAAAACCAATCTGGCTAACTACTAATGTCATACACCATATCGCAAATTGAAACGGCAATTGTTTCCGCTCTTAAAGCATCCCCAACATTAAGTGCGGCGTGCAAGACTATCGCATCTTATCACGGGGAATTAGATGCCCTTGTGTCACAGGCAGAACAATTGATTATTCAGATGCCTTCAATATATGTGCTTTATAGCGGTTCGGTACTCAGTGAAATCGCAAACCGTTCATATGATGAAGAGGCATCATTCACGGCTGTCGTGATTGCAAAGGATTTGCGGGGCGATCAGAATTTAAAGAATGCAATGTATCCAATCTTGGAAGAAATAAAGAATACGCTTATTGACAAAACATTTAATTTGGATATTGAACCGATGAAACCGGATCGAATAGAGGCAACGCTTATAACAAAGCTGCTTAGTATTTACAGCTTTGACTTTAAATCATCATTTTCGAGGGACTAGCTTATGTATAAACTGAAAAACAATGTGCCTGACATTGAGATTGTAGACGGCGAATTTGCCGGCCGAAAATATGAGGCGGGCGGCAGCTATTCGGAAATCCCGAACGACTACGCAGAAATGTTTGAGATTGTCGAAGAGGAGGAAAACGAACAATGAGAAACTATCTTGCAAATTATGATTTGATAGCGGTATCTGCAAAAAATAAAGAAACGGCATTAAACACCGAACAAACCCTGGATACTTCTTTATTGGTGGACACGTCAAATTTTATCCACCTTGAAACCCGAAGGGAAACAAACGCCAGTGAACTGACGGGCAAGGAGGAGGCGGATGCCGTCTATGATTTAGGCGCATTGGGCAGCGGTACTTTTGATTTCCCCAAAGCACAGGCGCAGCATTTTGCCTTTGGCCTTGCATACGGCCTGGGCGTGAGAACTACGGCAGCATGGGGAGGCGGGTACAAGCATACGATTACACCCACGAGCAGTATGGATAACCCAACGTTTACCACAGCTATGCGGGCGGGCAAGACGATACGCAAAAGGCGTTTTGCGTCATGTGTAGTTGATACGCTTACGGCTACATTTGCCAAAGACTCCTGGGCAAAGCTGTCTCTGGGCATTAAGGCAACGGGTAAGTTTACCGACTCGGTGCAGGCAGAAAACATAACGGCAAACTATAACGCTACGTCTTTGACGCTTGGCGGCTCGACAAAGGTAGCGGGCGCGGCAGATGCGGCGGCAAGGCTGGACGCTATTCACCGAATACGGGTTGTCGTACCAGGCACAGGCGAGTGGAAAGAAGTGGTCTGTACGGCGGCAAGCGCAGCCGGTCCTGCAGTGTTGACTATTACGGCTCCCGGAGGAGCAGCTACGCCGACAACGTATGAAGTACTTTACGCCTATGAGGAGCCGGCATGGATGACTTTCCCCGCACGGGTGCTTGAGTCTCCGCTCAGGACGGCAGGGGTGACGGTTACGATAGGCGGCAAGTGGGACGGTTCTGCGTTTACCGGCGGACGTTCATTAACTTCTGAAGTTGAGTCGATAGAATACAGCCTAAACAACAACATCAATGTGGAATTCAGGATCGGCGGCAACGATACCTATGCGAATTATATCCTGAGGCAAGGACGGGTGCAAACCCTAAAACTCAATCGGGAGGCAAGGGACTACATAGTGCAGCAAGCGATGCGAACAAACGAGAATCTGGCAATAAGGATATATGCGCTTGGAGCAGAGTTTGAATCAGGCAAAAATTATTTTGTGGATATGGTGTTTCCGCAATGCGTAGTTTTAAAATCCCCGATGAATGTAAGCGGCAAGGTAATTGCCGAAGCGGGCGATATTGCAATATTGGAAGATGGCACGTATGGCTCTGTTTGGGCAATGGTGGGCAATAAAGTATCTACTTACGCGGCATAAAGGAGGGTTATGATGGTTCAGGCAATGCAGATATTATTAGCTTTTGCACTACTCGGAGTTTGGTATTTAGTCGTTTTGTTTATCCTGTCTTGTTTTTAGTGTGGAGGGAGAATGATGTATTCAATCGGCGGAAAGATGTTTGTCCAGTACCCCCTTGTGCTTGGACAGGTTAGGCAGATTATGCCCATGCTTAAGACGATTACGATATCAGACATAAACGACATGTCCGGTATTGTCGGAGCTATTGGCGATAAATTGCCGCAATTACTTGCAATCGTACTTACAGAAGAGGGCGCGGATATCAGGAAAAAGGACCTGGAAGGACTTGCATCCTTTTTTGAGGATCATGTCACGATAGATATGGCAATGCGGATAGCTGCTGATTTTTTCGGCTGCAACCCGATAGCGTCACATTTGGAAAAGCTGTCGGGAGTAATGAGCGCAGCTATGACGAAGACGCAGACGGAGGCACAGACGGCGACGACTGGATTGAAACGGCCTGCATCTATCTTGCAGGAGGAGATATCACAAAACGAGATGGAATCCTGTGGGGTTGCGTGCCGGGTGAAATAAAACCCTGGTTGGAATACCGGAGCCGTGAAGTCTTGTTCAGGGAGTCGGTAATAGCCTTCCTTGGGGCAGGGAACGAGAAGGAAAAAGGAAATAAAGAAAAATGCACACCTGCCCAAAGGACGATGTGTAAAACTGATTTCGGCGAATATCTTGAATGGGCGTGTAACAATTGCACAAGCAGCTAGTTGTTAGTGGTTAGTGATTAGTTGTTAGTGGTTAGTGGCTAGGGCTTTGTCATTCTGAACGACTTGCTTTGTCATTCCGAACGACTTGCTTTGTCATTCCGAACGAAGAGAGGAATCTTACGACTTCTCCTTCTCGTCTGGACAAGGATTTCTCAGTCGCTCCACTCCTTCGAAATGACAGGGATTGGCTTTATCGTTCCGGCGGGCGATAGAGAGGTTTGCGCGGCTGGCATTTTGGCATGCGTTTCTGCCGGCCTGCCGGCTTGTGATGGGTAAGAAGTATATAGATAATGCCTATAAGCCAAAGAATGGATTCCATAATTAAGAGTATACTACAGAGAAAACCATGAGTCAACGAATAGATTTAATCCTGAACTGCATTAATGACACACAGAAGGGCATACAAGACGCGACATCTGCGCTACAAAGCTTATCCATAAAGGTTTCAGCGTTTAACTATGCAATTCAATCATCCTATAACCTGGCAAAGGATGCATTGGATAAAGTAGTGTTCAGTGTGGCTGATATGGGCGATGAGCTTTACAAAATGAGCCAGCGCACAGGTATGGCGGTAGAGGAACTCTACGCTTTAAAGAATGTAGCGCAATTATCCAATATAAACCTGGGCGATTTGCGGATGACGTTTTCAGCTCTTGCCAGGAGTATGTTTGAGGCCAGGACACAGGCGGGCGAATCCAGGGCAATATTCCAGGCTTTAGGCGTAGACTATGCCAAGCCGTTAAACCAGGTTTTTATTGACCTTGCAAAGAGATTCTCGGAGATAAGGGACGGAGAGGATAAGCTGGCAATAGCTACAAGACTCTTTGGCCGTGACGGTTCCTCAATTATTCCTATCCTTAATGACATCGCCAATGGTGCGCTTAAGACATCAGATATATTTTCAGGCGATCTTGCAAAGGCATCATCAGACCTTACCGGAAACTTTACAAAGCTAAAACAAAGCTTTGAAGAGGTATCAATAAAGATAGGCTCGGCCTTGATACCGGCAATAAATCAACTATTTGACGATATTAAAAACAGCAGAGGGGCAGCGGGATTCCTTGTTAATGAATTTGTCGATATGGGCAAGGCTATTGTGTGGTTAGTCGAGCCGTTTGGCAAGCTCTACAATATATATGACTCCTGGGTAGGTAAGGCCAGAGATGCGACAATGGCAATGTTTGGCTTTAACCAGGAGGCCGCAAAGGCAGAGCATTACATTACTGGTTCGCCGACACGTCTTGGGCAGCTTGGTTTTACTTTTGGCGATGTGAAAAAGCCGATGCCGTCAATCGTCACGGACGAGCAGCGGAAGAAGTTTGTCGATAATGAGCAGGCAATGGCCGAAGCCGTGGATAAGGCAGGACAGGAAATTATCGACAATCTCAACAGACAGGCGCAGGCGAGGGATGCGTTCGCAAAAAGAGTGAACGCAGCCCGCGAGTCCGAAATACAGATGCAGCTCAAGGAAATTGACCTTGCACAGCAGAATTATGGAATAAGCACGGCTGGAGCCGCACAACAACGGGTACAACTCTATCGGGAATTGCTGGAAATACAACAAGAATATCTGAATGGTCTGGATAAAGAGCGCGATCCGTCTTCCTGGTATGCCCAGCAAGATGCGATAAATAGCACGCGAGAGGCTTTGGTTAAATTGAATCTGGTTATGAAAGAGCAGACGGGCACGCTTGCGGAAGGCATGGCCTTTGGTTTTCAGAAATTCGCACAGGATGCGAATACGGCATTTCAGTCAGGCGAGGAGTTTGCGCAAAGATCGGCGCAGGCGATGACATCGGCATTCTCCGGTTTCTTTTTTAACGCCATGCAAGGCAAGTTCAGTTCATTCAGGGATGTGTTTGCGGGCTTTATCAACTCGATTCAGAAGGCGTTGTCGGATATGCTTGCCCAGATGGCTATGAAGAGCTTGTTTGGGGGTTTAGGCGGAGGGGCAGGCGGTTTTGGTGGATTATTCGCGGGATTGTTTGGGTCTGGCGCTACTACAGCTCCTTTTGCGCCGGTGACGGCACCGCTATTTCACTCCGGTGGCTATATCCCGCGCTTTCATTCCGGCGGTTTAGGGTCTGACGAGGTTCCTGCGATCTTGCAGCGTGGCGAATACGTGCTTCAGCGTTCTGCGGTAAACAGGCTGGGCGTCGACGCTCTTGCGTCCTTGAATAACGGCGCAAGCATCCCGGGCGGCGGATCGCCGATGACTGTTATTATAAATACGATAGATGCAGAATCGACACAAAACTGGGTTGCAAAGAACAAGGATTTATTTGCAACGGCGGTAATGACGGCACGCAAGAATAATCATCCTGAAAGGAGGAGATAATGCCAGAAACATTTCCCAGCATCAATCCCTGGTATAGCCTCTTTGAGTCCCCTGTTTTTGCCACACGGGTTATTGAATACGGCAACAAGATTGAGCAAAGGATACAAACGAATAGCAATGAACAATGGCGCTTCCAGCTTCAATGGGACATACTTTCCGAGGCGGACAAGCAGACACTCCAGCAATTTTACCTGAATAGAAAGGGAAAGTTCGAGGCATTTACCTGGAATCATCCGGAACCGTCACAGGTAAAAGGCACGGATGGGTTAAATTACACCTGCAAAAAGACTCATATCGCAACAAACGACAATAAGCCGATAACCGGCGGGAGCTATGCCACGTATTGGACGAAGGCGGGAAATCGGGGCATAACATGGGCGAGCGGCAGTAAATATAAATATGACTTCCTTTGCCGTTTCAATGACGATGCAGTGAATTATGAGTACTTTAATTTCAAGCTTTGGAAATGGAATAAGGTAGAACTTATTGAGGTAATTAATTGATGGCGTTGAAAAATCCACAGGCAACAGTAAACCTTACCGGAGACGGAAGCAACAAGGACTATTATTTTAATTTCAAGATAGAAGTGTATCTTTCAGGCGGCTCTTATTTCCCGGTGCGCAATTATGATATAACTGTGTATGTTGATGGAGTAAAAAAGGATTACGCTACCGATTATGTATTAGTGCTGGACAAGTTTGGTTATGGTTATGTGTCTTTCAATTCTGCGCCTGCCGATGGAAAACCAGTAAAAATCATACGCGAAAATTACGGTTTCTTTGCTTTTAAATTGCCTGAAAATTCAAACGAAATGAACACTTTTGTGACGGTGATTACTTCGGGAATGTTTTGCTATAATACCAATGAAATATGGCGTTGTACTGACATGTATTATGACAACTGGCAACCCGAGAATGGGATTACCACGAATAATGCCTGGTATTATAACTGGAGTAATGATACAAATCCGAATAGCGACACTGATTTTGAAACACTTCTAAACGAGGCTGAGGATTTAATCGGGAAATCCAATATAACAGGGTTTTCTTTTCATGTGCCATGGTATTGGGACAGAGATGACGACAGATTCAAGCCTATGCGCAGCATACTGAAAACAACTTATGAAAATGAAGGATATATTAAGTTGTATAAAAAAGCAAAAGGTTCGGGGCTTGTTCACAGAAGCACGGGAATGGGGCAAATAGATGGAGCCAATGCAAGATTAAAAAACAATTTATATACGTCTCTTTACGGCGGACAATCAATGAATGATTTAACACGGCTGCCCCTTGATTCTAGTGGCAATCCCATATTTGGCGGCACTCCTGACGATGATGGATTAAAACAGGGAATTGAACTGGCAACTGGTAAGGGATACAAATTTATATTTTATTCTTTCTGCGAAGTATCTGAGGCAACAAAACCGTGGCGCGGTAATATACTGCCTTCTAAAAGAACTGTTCCGCAATTGCTGGACGATATTAAAACACAATGTGTGTTTTATGCAAACAAACTTGTTGCCTGGAATTTAAAACCGTATGCATTTATTACCTGCTCGGAAATGAAATTGATTAACCAGCAAAAAACATACGATGTTAGCGGCGCTTATACAGACGACAACGGTAAATTTTATTTTACGGCAATGCCGAAATGGAAAGAAATATATGATGCCGTCAAGACAATATTTAACACAAAAGGCTGGAATGATGTCTTGGTCGGCTATTCTGCGGACTGGAGTGAGCTGAATGGATTTGGCGACAACCAGGGATATTACTGGAGACCGCTTGATGAACTTGTAATGTATCAGGATGCATGTTTTATTGACGCCTATTATCCCGTTACAGAAAAGCATTCTGAGGTATACCAGGATTATTTGGACGGATGGACAAATGGAAGGGAATGGGATTATTATGTATACGACAGGGATGCCTGGGCAAAAGACTTTGTACCGCCGTATGATGGCACAGGCAGCATATCATTAGATGAATTCAGGGTAAAAAATCTGAAATGGTGGTATGAAAATACTCACGACAATGTCGGAAAGGCTCCATTGTATCCAAGAACGGCAACTGCATGGACAGCGAAAGCGAAAAAGATTTTCTTTGTTGAGACAGGTTGTCCTTCAATTGATTCTGGCGCTACAGAACCGAATTTGTTTTTTGATCCAGATGCGGTACAAGGAGGTATTCCAAAAGGGAGCAAACTCATCCCAAACGATATCGTGCAATATTATTATTACAAGGCAATGTACGACAAAATAATAGACGGCACGGTGCCCGCCAGCGGCGTTAGTATTTGGCAATACGATTCAAGGCCATTATCTGCCTTGTATTGTACAGGCGCATTCTTTTGGGGCGATACTTACCGGGTGCCTTTTGTTCACTGGATTAAACTTTATACCGATTATCACTCCATAATGTTGAGAAAGGCAGGGATTGAGCCGTCAGTTGATTTGACTCTTTCTACCCTTTCCCTTGCCGAGTTATATCGTATAGAATTAAGAGACGGCACAAAATTATATTTAACGCCGTATGATACAAATATTACATACGATGGAAATGTTTACATGCCTATCCCTGTAAAACGTGAAAAAATAGAGTCCAACTCAGATTTAAAGATAGATGGAGTAGCAATAACTGTTGGCATAGCCGGCGTAGTGTTTGGCGATGATTCTTTAACTATGCCGCAGATAATTGACAGGGGTTTTTTGTCCAATGCACATGTATGGATATATCTTGTAAATACTGCCCAATTAATCCAATCGGAATTATTGTTTGAAGGATATGCCAGCGGCGAAATGTCTTACAGTAACGGCGTTTTAACCTTTGCATGCAATTCCATTCTGGACAAGCTTAATTGCATGTTCCCGAAATATATCTATTCTGAATTTTGCCAACATACGCTCTATGATAAATTTTGTACAGTCGATAAAGCCGGATATGCCGAGACGGATACCGTATCAAAATTATCAAACGATAGTCGAATTGTTTATGGCAATGTTTTCAAATATTCTGAATACGATGAGGGATTTTGGAAATATGGGGAAATTACCTTTACCACAGGCGACAACGCTAATGTTATTACAAGTGTGGCAAGGCATGAGGACGGGTATGTAGTATTGAGAACAAGTTTGCCTGAGGCGTTAAAGACTGGAGATACTTTTATTGTTCACCCGGGTTGTGATTTGACGGGTAAAACATGTATGAACAAATTTGATAATTATGGCAATTTCTTCGGTTTTGAAAATATTCCAGGACCAACAAATGTTTATGGATATTAAAATAACAGATAAAGAACAAATTGAAAATGAAATAGATTCATGGCTTGGAGGCAGGTGGATACATGGACAGGCTGTGAAAGGGGTTGGGGCCGATTGTGTTCAGTTTGTTATTGCAGTGGCAAAGAATCTAGGATGGCTGAAGGGCGATTATAAATCAATTTCCTATTATCGTGACTATGCAATTCGCAATGATAAATCTTTCATCCTTGAAGAAATCAAGAAAGAGGCCAAAGAGGTGACGGGCACGCCATATCAAACGGGAGATATTGTTGTGATAAATAACGGCAAGTGTGCAGGGCATATGGGATTCTACGTTGGGGATGAAATGATAGTGCACTCTCATATAAGACGAGGGATTGTGAAGGAATATTTGCGGGAATACGAAACAAAAATAAACTCTGTGTGGAGAGTGATTTAATGGGACAAATGGCGGGATTGCTTGGAACGGCGGGCGGCATGGGGATCGGATTTGCCCTTGGCGGGCCGTTTGGGATGGCAATTGGAGGCATGGCCTCCGGTATTCTGACAGGGCTGTTATTTCCCGCAAGCGCAAAAACCCCGAAATTAGAACCCGCCAAAATGACCTTGCCATCTTCGCAATACGGTTCTGCAATCCCTGCAATTTATGGCACCCGCATGGTAGCCGGCAATGTAATCTGGTACGGCAATTTCAAAAGCAAAAAAAATAAGCAGTCAGGCGCCGGCGGAAAAGGCGGAGCAATGGGTGGTGGTGGTGGTGAATATTATACCTATTCTGCGAGTTGTGCAATAGCATTATCAATAACACCAGTCAGATTAATTAACATATTGAAAGGCAAGTCGGCATATGATAAAAGCAAAGTAACTTTTTATGATGGCTCACAGATTGCTCCAGATCCTCATATCAAGGAAGTTATGCAGGCGCAAGGCAATACACGTTTTCCCGTATGGAAGCGGTTATCATATGTAGTCTTTAAAGATGTAGATTTAGGCACGCAAACATCTTTTCCGGTATTTACTTTTAAAATAAGACACATTACAGGAATTAGCGATTCAGAAACGCCTTCCAATATTGTCAAAAATATTTTAACCGATGATTTTTATGGCGCAGGATTAAGCGAAAACAACATCGATTACGGCTCGTTTTGCGCTGTAACCTCATTAAGCCTGCAATCTGACTTAATGCTTGATGCAGCATTTGACAATCAGGTTAATTTGATTGACGCTCTTGATAACATTGCAAAGCATCATAACGGGATGATTGTTTATCAGGACGGGAAAATAAGGTACACTCAGTTACATGATAAAATGCAATCACAATTTACTTTTGCTGAAGACGATTTTGTAAAAAACCATGATGGTTCATCTGTTTCTGTTTCTTACGCAGGTGGCCGCGAGAGCTACAATAAGGTAAGCATTGAATATACCAAAAGCAACAAGAAGTATGTTCCCGGAACAATACAATGCAAGGACCTTGTAGATATCGCAAGAAACGGGCTCAGGGATATATCGCTTAATCTTAATTATCTTACTACAGCGAGTAGGGCAGGAATTGTCGGACAGATATTACTAAATAAATACGTGTCCAACGCTAAAATTATAAAAGCTAAAGTAGGCATTGGCTCCCGTTCCCGGGCAAAAGTAGGGACTCAAGTTACAATATCGGATTCAACGGTTGGTCTGCCGCCTACGCTTTTTACTATTTTGCAAGTCACAGAGGGAGCTGATTTCACTCTTGATATTGTAGCAATTGAGGAAATATTAAGTAATTACACAACGGGAACAGCACTTGATGATGTATCGAGTGAAGAAGAACCGCCAGATTTTGGTGCCAATGCCTCTCCAGTATTAAGGCCGCTGGCATTTGAATTGCCGGCGGTATATAATAATTCTACTGATGGAAGATATGGAGTTAGTTTTGCTCAACCAGATGAAATACAATGGGGAAGTAGTATATTATATGGTTCATATACTTCAGGAACTGGTTATATATCGCTTGATAATACTGTTATGGCGGGCAATACTGGTGAAGTATCAGAAATCGGTGAGGGAGATGGAGGAACAAAATATATCAAAGTAGATTTTGACGGTGAAGTCATGCTGGAATCTGCTCTTGATTTTGACACACTCATAAAAACGCCGATGATGAATATGATGGTGTTTAAAACAAGCCAGGGGGATAAATTTGCACGATTTGCAACCGCTGAATTAATAACGGCTAATACGTGGAAAATATCAGATATTATTTACGACACAGTATATTTGCCAATGAAAAATACCTGTGGAAATATCTCGGTTGGCAATAGCTGCTTTGTGTATGGGACTATTCCATACGTCGAAAAACTTGTTGACATGGATGTAGGGAAAACTCTTTATTACAAAGTATCAAGCGCAAATATTAAAGGCAATGAATCTGATTTAAGCGAGGCAAGTGAAATTAATTTGCCTGTTAAAGGACTCCATAACAAGCCGCTCACGCCGTTTGGAATGAAGGTTAATGGAATATCTATTGATGATTCAATGTCAATTATAGTATCAGATGCCGATATAGATTTTGCCTGGGCATCGGCCAATCGTTTTGATTGGACAACAGAGAGCAGGACAGATGCCCCTCACGAGGACTTGGATTTTCAATACTTTGAAATTCTCGTATTTAATGGCGGAACATGGAGAAGGTCGTTGAACCAAACAGCCAAAACCTACAAATACACCTGGGCAAATAAATCGTCAGACGGAACCACCTCGCCTTTTAAATTTATTGTCAGACAGGTAAACTCAAAAGGCGTTAGTGATGATTATATTGTTAATGTAACTTTCGTTTAATAATTGAAAAAGGTGAATATATGCCGGCAACAACACATTTTAACTTGGACAAGCTTGTATCGGGAGCCGTAGATTGGTTGGCCTTATTTAATAGCAATTTCGACAAGATAGAGGCAGGCAGAACTCTATTCCTTACTGCTGGCGAAGCCTTGGCGAAAGGGAATCCGATATACATTAAAGACAGTGACGGCAAGGCGTATAAGGCCATATATTCCAATAATGTGATTGGGATATGGCAAACGGCCTCAACCGCGGCAAATGCTCAAGGATTTGCACAAATAGATGGCACAATGGCAGATGGCGGCTGGTCGTGGACAAAGGGAGGTATGGTCTACGTATCTGGCTCAAAGACATTGACACAAACAAGACCATATATTAATGTATATCCGGTCGCGGTTGCAATATCTGCAACAAGCATTGCGCTGCTGCCCCCTATTCCGAAGGCTACCTTTGGCTATGCAATCAACGTTATGGGGCTGAGTCAAAATCCTACTGGTGGCGTTACGAGATATATATCGGCCAATCCAAGCACCCCGTATGCCAATGCAGGCCCTGGGGCAATAAGGATACGCAAGGCAGGGATATTAACCATAGCAGAAGTGATATGCGATGCACAAACTGTGGTAGGATCAAACGAAAACTGGTCAATGTATGTAAGGGTAAACAACGCTGCAGACACTTTAATCCAGACGGTCGGATCGAATACGAATCCCCGCATATGGACAAACTCAAGCCTGGCCATCTCTTTAGCTGCGGGTGATTATATAGAGATCAAGATGATCAATCCAACGTGGGCTACGGCTCCTCAAGGCTGTTTCCTTGGCGGGTATGTATATATAGAAATCTAGGCGCATCGTATGCGGATATATAACGGAAAGTTGTCCGCCACGGCGGACAACTGCGCCTTCCGTTTTGTTGATAAATAAGGACTTATGACTTTTGAGACTCTGATATTTTCCGCACCTGCGGAAAAACTGAAGGAAGTGTTTCGATTTTAAAAAACACTACACGGCGAGGGACAAATCGTTTCACTTGGAATAAAAAGCGGGTATATAACGGATTTTTTTTCTAACAGGTTAGAAAACAGGAAAACTATTTTTGTTGATAAATAAGGACTTATGACTTTTGAGACTCGGATTTTTTGCAACAGGTTAGAAAACTGAAGGAAGTGTTTCGATTTTAAAAAACACTACACGGCGAGGGACAAATCGTTTCACTTGGAATAAAAAGCGGGTATATAACGGATTTTTTTCTAACAGGTCAGAAAACAGGAAAACTATTTTTGTTGATAAATAAGGACTTATGGCTTTTGAGACTCTGATATTTTCCGCACATGCGGAAAAACTGAAGGAAGTGTGTGGTTGTGCGTCTTGACGTGGTTTCTTTCTGTGAGAAGGAAAAGATAAGGAGATGGCCACCATTCCGAAGGGGCGACCAAAAAGAACACTTTCATTCCAAACAAGCGCACAAGCCCTGACATTTCACAGGAGCTCACAACCGCTGCCATTTCGTTTGAAAACGATATATTAATATGTATATTAGCAATACCCATGCCACACAGCACAGAGCAATCTACAACCGCAATTTGGCACGCCATTCGCCTTCAAGAATTTCAAACGGCGTTTGATAGGGTCAAATTTAGATTTTTAGTCATTATCTTGCGTTTGCCAAATTTTTATCCTGCTCGCCAACAAATTATTTGCCAGGGTAACGTCAAAGTCAGCATAAAAAAATGCGCTGGGGTGTCAGGACGAGAGAAAGAAGGAAGTATCAAGGGGAAAGCCGAGCAGGGGCAGGGAAAGATGGCAAAGGGGGCCATAAACGACAAGGGAATCCCCGCATTTCCTAAAGGATCACGGGAAAATGAGAGAGGAAAAAAGAAAGGATGAGGCGCTATAAACGAAGGAGTTTTAGG
>WBZR01002831.1_pt1 | contig 17035 bp, 8 predicted proteins | sample 5204231 | NCBI WGS metagenome assembly WBZR01 (sample SAMN12412403, study PRJNA552823) | activated sludge metagenome | isolation source: activated sludge from anammox sidestream of wastewater treatment plant... | place: USA: Virginia | collected 2017-08 | reverse complement strand
GATGTAAGACTAACTACATCTTCAAAGAGCCTGACTTCATCGTTCATATTAACTTGAAAAGCATTAAGTGTTCTATTAGCATGCTTTGATTTAGTCTGTGCTACTGTAGATTCACCAAAAGGTAACCATGTTCTGGTTGCAAAAGGTTTAGTAGCAATCTGTATATCACTCACAGTTGCCGGTACTTGTCCTTTATCTGCATCCAAGAAGAACGTTATCTCTTCATCCTTAGCTCTCAGAGCATAACTCTTCTTCTCTCCTCTTAAAGATACCATGTCATACCCAATGAAGCTTGCAAGATATTTACCTATCTTACCAAGTTTAGCCTCACCTTTTTTCTCTAATATACGAGCACCATTCAATGCCCAATATAAAGCTATAATAGTACCTCTAGTTCTAAACTCTACAGAGTCTTCACCAGCGTGTTGTCTAATCCATTGGTCTATGGTATTACGTCCCATATATTTTTCAATAGATAGATTAATATTCTCGGTACTGACTCCCTTATATTTATTGAAGAACTCGGTATTGCTTAAACGATGTAAGTCTTTTACTAAGTCTTCGTAGTATATACCATTCTCAGATAGAGCTCTAAGAACAACAACACTCTTAACCAACCTACGTAGTTCATCTAAACCTTGTTTCCAATCTTGACTGCGCATACGTTTATAAAAATCTACGAAGCTAATATCCTTAGATACAGTCTCTAACTGATCCCTATAAGAACTAAAGTAGTGTCTTATAGCTTCTTGCGCAGTATATGCTGGTTGATCTTCAAATCTCATACGCTCTTTATGCTTATTAGCTTGAGCGTACCATTGCAGCCAACCATCAGTTAATGACTCCTCAAATGTAGCCATAAGATTTAACGCCAAATGGTTATTTTGATATTTATAAGGACGATTCTTATCGTAAGCTGATTGGTTAACTATGAAACCTTTAGCTTTATTATCTTGTGTAGCTTGATGAGAAGTCTGAGATATAAGTGATATCCAAAACGCTACTTGGTCAACAGAAGTAAAGGATGAATTCTCACCATATAACTTATCGGCAATAAAGTTCTGGGCTAATTCAAATCTAGTATCCATACTTAGATTACGAGCCATACGAATGAGCTTACGCATATTTGCTCTATTAACTGTACCGGTACTAGTATCGCTAATGCCTTCCCAATAACCATTACGTTCTGTAAGTAACTTATAAATATGATCAGTACTCTTCAGTTCTGTATGTTTATAAGTCTGACCCGCATATATAATTTCTAATTGACCACGACCATCACTCTTTAGTATGGCTTTACCATCAGGATGATGTAGTTCAATTGCTTCTGAGTGTGTACTAAAGAATAAAAATGGACTCTGTAGTATCTGCTTCCACAACATTGGATATACTCTTTGATGTGCAGTTCTACGTTCCTCTGCGGTTTCACTTAGTTTACCACTCTCTAATTTCCCTTGAGATTTTTGAGTCTCAGGTTCAACATCAAAAGCATGTATAATAGTTACTGCTTCTTCACGTACCATACGTAATTGATTATTCCAATACTCATCAAGAGTTTCTGGACGTGTAACTATTTCACCTGTTTCAGTTTTAACTTTAACAGTACTACCTTTAGCAGCTCGTCCATAAGCATAATCCATCTCTCTAGGTATTCTAGAGAAGACGATGCTCTCGCCATCTACATGGTGGGTTTCAGTACCACGAGTAAAACTTTTATATTGCTGCCCTATTTTAGAATTGAGTTCAGCAAATTCCTCTAATAATTTCTTAACCTTAGCTGCTACTGAAGGACGTACCTTAGCTAATGTAGTCTGTAATCTTTCTGGACTACGTTGCAAAGCTACCACAGCAGCACGTGAACTGCTACTACCAGGCTTACCTAATGCCCTCATAATTTGTCTAGCTACTTTATCAGCAGCACTTTCTCCAACAATTAAGAAGGACATAGGCAAACGCTTAATAGCATTGGCTCTGTGAGTCATTAATTCAGGATGCATAGCCAAAGTTTCACCAGTAGCAATAACTTGATTAATTAAATGATCCTTATAGGTATTACCTATATCTGGTATAGCTTCTGGACTTAGATTTCTAATAGTATTAAATAATGGATATTGATATACATTATCTACTTCCATATTATCAATAAAACCATCTATGAAACGTAGCTGTCGTTTTGCATCCAGCATACCTCTTTCATATTCAACAGTGCCAGGTTTATATCTAGCTTCAACAGCTGCTACTTTATCGGCATAATGTTTACGGTATAAATTTTTCATACCTTGCTTATCGCCAGTAGCTAACATATACAAGCGCGATTTAGCACGTTGTAACTGTTGCATAGTTTCAAAATAACCCAGCTTTTCAAATAATTCCGTATCTCTACGTCTAGCTAGATTAAATGAATCTTCAAAAAGTAATTTCTGAAAGTCTCTAATAGATTGATATATAGGTCTTAGTAACTCCCCTAATCTCTTAGCTACCTTATCATCATGTAAACCCCAAAATTGTGAAGCCCATACCATGGGATCAGAGTTAAAAGCTAACAACGCTGTATTATTGGGAAAGTCCACATTAGCGTGCGTAGCCGCTTGGTGGTTTATATTGGTACGCATCCAATTAGGATTACGTACTTCAAAATCTAGTGCAAACTCCATTGGTTTGCCATCAATCGAACCCTTGGTAGTGAGTTGTCCGTCATTTGTAATCAATACGATAGGTACTTTCTTAGCCCTCATATTAACAGCCGAAGTAGCTGTATGATATAAACGCTCATTGATAATAGGAGCTGGACTAAATAAGTACATAGAATCCAACTGTATAAAAGATTGTCCCATAATTGGGAATACCCTAGGTGGTAGTTGCGAAGGAGCACCATTAATGAGGACTGTATACTTTTCTTTAATTAATTTACCAGTCTCACCAAATAAAAGTTTCTCTCCACGTACAGGATCACTCAAATCTTCAGACCCAATAACCTCGCCTGTTTCGGTTTTAATAACCGTATTCTTTTCATTTAATAAGCGTACAGTTTCTTTACGAATCATATCCGTATATACTTCAGGAATCATTGCAGCAATTTTAGCCATTGCTTTATAGTGATCCAATCGCCAGAATGTAGGATGAAATGGTACTTCAGCTTCATCATCAGCGTCATGGTCTTTACCATTAAATGATTGTGACCATTCTGAATTTAATACGGTAGCATTTCTATCTGATACTTTTCTACCCTTACCATCATCTGTAACCTTAGTAATAGCAGCAACTCTAAAGGCTGTCATACCTAATGGTGAGTCGGTAGGAGTGATAATACTCATTACCCAATCACCAGGTTTAACGCCAAATTTATTAGCAAAATCTTCTGGAACCAATTTCCATTGACGTCTTAATCTACCATTTTTAATATTTAGTATACCTGAATCATCGTATGTTGTAACGCCATTCTCTTCTTTTCTCTTACCAAATACAACCTCATGCATCCAATTCTGAACTTTAGAATGTGACCAATTAATTAGTCTATGAGGAGATACTTTAGTAGAACCTTCAGTAACAATACTATTTAGACGAGAACTATCTAAAGCTCTAACCTGTTTAATTAATTTAATTCTATAAGCTTGTAAAGAATCCAAACGTCTCTTTAATTCATGACCATGAAGATCTGTATGTGCTCTAGATTCTGCTCTACTAATTTCTTGTAATTTTCTTACCAAACCCAACAAACCAGATTCTGGTAATGCTTCTTTTAATACTTCAGCAGGCACAGTTTCTATATCGCTGATAAGTATATCTGCTAAATTATAATGTTGAGTAATAGGTTCTACATCTCTCTTGTGGTTCATATAACCAAAGTTAGGCGTAATACCTGTACGCATACCTGCAGTTTTACCACCCAACAGTTGAGCCATTCTATGCTGTAATCTGTTTCTTAAACACTCAGCTGTATGTGCGTGGTCAAAAGCTTCACCATACTTATTAATAAGATCTTCGTCTGTTTGGCCTTCTTTGGGGGTTAATAAGTCACCCCAAATATTAGACACCGATTCTTCCAGTGGAGATTTGGGTTCAGCAATAACATTACGTAACAAATCTAATAGTGCAAGACGACTTGAATTTCGACTAAACCATTTAACAGTCTCTTGTGTATTGGCATTAGAGAAGGCTATGAGTAATTCATTAAGACTCATATCTACTCCGGCTCTTTTAGCAGCCTCTAATAATGCTTTGTTGTATAATTCTGAAAATGCTGTACCATTGATAAGCTGTTTAGTAGAACCTCCTAATGTATCTTGGTTTTCAATTTCTTTAATACGTTGGAACCTACTAAGCTTTAACGTCATTACTAACTCTTGTCCCTTAGATTTAGCTAGTCTTTCAGTTTCAGCCCATGCATCTTTATTCTGAAACTCTGCAGCACCAATAGGAGTATAATGTTCTTTACCTTCTTTTAATGATTCATCAAAAGTTATCATACCTAAATTATTTTGAATCATCCATCTACCTAAAATGCTATCTCTGTGTACACCATGCATAGCATGTTTAATAAAGGCAGCGGGTTCACCAGGCAAGGAACCATAAACGTTCTTTATAATACCACTCTTTAGTGCACCATTGGCTGTAAGATATAACTCATCAAATTGTCCTATAATGTAGATACTAGAACCGTCACCTATAGGTGTACCAAATTCATTTAACAGTAGTTCATTAAGAGGTATTGAAACCTTAATACCCATAATATCAACGTCTACCATACCAGTATCTTTAGAGTTAAGTACGGCCGTACGTATCTCCGCATCATTACCAACAAGTTTAATTCCAGATAGATCTCTATTTCCAAATTTATCTGCAATTTCACTGGGCTTTAAGATGGTGTGTGTCTTCTTAACCAACCATTTGGTAGCACGTTTCATGATCTTATTCCAATCCTTAGTAGCAATACTAGGATCTTTTAGATCATATCCAAACCATATAGTTTCCAACAAAGCTCTAGCTGTAGCAGCCATACGTTGAGATTCTTTAGCTTCAGATTTGAATATTGAACCAAAGGTTTCAACTGCTGCATTGGCATATAATACTTCATACTTTTCAAGAGCTTCTCTAATCTTGGTTTTATTAGCAGCCTCAAATGCCAATACAGGTAGTGTGTTCTTTTTAGCAAAGTTACCTAAATACAAATAAGCATAAGGAGAACCTGTATTCAAAGCATTATCCCATAGCCAATCAGCTAAGTGACCAGTTAATGGTTGACTCTTCTTAAAATCGTGGAAGAACTCGTTACGTAACCTATCAAATGATTGGCGACGTACAACTTGACCGTCACGTACAGATTCAAAGCCATCTAAAAAGACTACTTGAAATGTACCAGGGTCCAAACCCAAGGCTTTTTCAAATTCAGGTACAAATGATTCTAATGCTATAGTTTCACGGAATGTATTACGTTTAGCTCCCTTACCATCTACATAGCTACCCTGTACTAATCGTACTTCATAACCTTTAAGAACCTCTCCCTCAACAACGTTATTAGTAGCCATTACTATGGCAGATACTTTAGCTGTCTTATTAAGTATGTTAATGTATTGACGTTTTACAAATTGACTCTTAAACTCTTCGAATGTAGGCCATATATGTTTATAACCATTGTAAATACGTTGTAATTTACGAGTTAAAATATTATTATTCTTTTCGTCAAACTTAGCAATATTATCTTCAAAGATTTCAGGTTTTAACTGTCTAACATGTTCTCTATATGCAGCTTCTGTTACTCCTTGTGCTTTTGCCATAAAAGCTACAAAGTTATTAACAGTTTGATTTTCCACACGACTTTCATCTTCATTAGGAATATCATCTAAAACTTGGAATTCATCCAGATCATCTTCGATACTATCGTCATCGCCTTCAAATTCTTGGTGAGAAGATGTAACACTTTGAGCTAGCCGTTTATTTTCTCGTGCTAATGCTATATTAAATTTCTTATTAAGACCCATATTAAGACCAACAATGATCTTATTAAAGTCTTCTAAACTCTCTTTTAATTTCTGTGTAGCTGTATGTGGAACAGCTGCTTCTTTCTTTAAGACACCAGCAATACTATTCCAAACTTTTTTCCAACCTGTAAGCTTACGTGTAGGTCCACTAATAAGTACGCGGTCAGTCAACCATTTAATTGCTTGAGTATCTGAAAAGACTGATGTTAAGAATTCTTCTTCATTTAAGAATGCTTTACGTATCATTGTGTTCATAGCAACTTTATATTGCTGTAACTCAGCAATGTTACCCGTCCAACGATTACGTAATAATTCTGAATTCTCTGATGAATTAAGAACACTCTTAACTGTGTTCATAACACCACGAATTTGACCTTTGAATTTTTTAGATAAATCTGATTGACTATCCATAAAGATCATTAACCATGAATGCATAGCTTCATGTACTAACGTATCATATGGAGCAGTAGATTTGAACATTGGGGCTTTGGTATTGATACGACTTTCTAGTGTAACAGGATCTGTACTACCTGAATGATTAGGGCCCATATCTGATAAGAAAACTTTACGATTACCTATTACAGGCATGATCTTATCCATCACCTCTTTAGTAATCTCATTATGTAAACCTTTGGATTCTAAAAGTTTAGCTAATTCATAGAATGTAGATTCTTCTACTTGTGGCAATACGCTATCATAAGTAGGCAATCTAAATGTAACGTCGGGTATATTACCTTCAAAACGTGTACCTAATTTAGCTAATACACCAGCCTTCATTAAGGTAATGGATTCTCCTTCACCAAATCTAGAACGCATATCATCACGTGAATAGAACTTGCCATTCCAATCTACGTATCCATACTCACCTTTATAAGCTGCTCTAAGATCGGCTTTAGCTCTGCTACCATATGTAAGATCCATATGTTGCATACCTATGTCACCCTCTACTACGTTACCCTCTGGTAAACGTACAGCAACAGCTTTGAGGAAAGGACGTTCTACATCTGCAAATTTAGTAGGATCTATGGGCTCTATACCTTCTCCCATACCCTCTAAATCACCAGTGTATTCAACAAATCCACCATCTATATCTGCTATTGGTTCATTAGCGCTTTCAGCTAAACTACCAGTTGTATCGGTAGGTATATAATCTACTTCAGCTGTTATAACCGAAGCAGCTTCTCCCAAAGCTACAGCCTTAGCTTCATCTACTGACTTCTTAAATACTAAATCGGTAATTTTCTGAATCTCTTTTAATGGAGCTTTATGATATAAACGTTGTGCCATAGGATTACTAGGCTCAATCATTATATCTGCTTGGCTTACTTTTTCGGCTTCCTCAAGCACAAAATCAATATTACTATGAGTAGCATACTTATGCCTAACATAACCCCATCCTAACTTATCAAAGTTTAGAGCTATACCAACAGCTACATCACGTTTAAGTTCTATATCACCATCTTTAATAAAGGTGATTTGATCCATAATACCACGATTAATAGCTTCATTTAGTACATTATTATAAGCGTGATCAGTAATGCCATGTAAAACTTCTGGCGAAGCGTCAGCTAAAAAATTATTTGAACTAGTTAGTATATTAATATCTGGAAAGTGAGCACCAATATTTTTATCAGTTTGCTTTAATTGTTTTTGTCCCACCTGCATAGCAAAGTCCAATATATTTGGAGCTTGCATTTTTTCTACTATACTTACTACATCTGCAATATCAGTTGGCAAATTAAAGCGTGCCTGTTGAGTTGCTTTGCCTTCAATTTCGTCGTTAGTTTGAGGTGCTTCTTTGGTACCAAGATCTAACATAACCTTAGCAGTACCTTGTGCACCTGCAACGTCTGGATTATTAGTTATCTTTCCATTATCCACAAGTACCTTAGCTGCTGCTTGCTGTAATGCTGGATCCCGAAATGTAGTAACAACTTGATCAGCTACTTGATCTCCAAACTTTTCTCTTAATTCCTGTAATGGTTTACGTGACCATATCTCGCCCACACCTAAACCAAATCCAAGACCAAGACCAACGCTAGCTTCTACTACTAAGTTCTTAAATGCTTGACTACGAGCTTCTGGATCACCACTAAGTAAATTTAATGCACTTGCGTGACTATTCTTTTCAAAAGCATCCTGTAAGAGATCTGTTAATTGTTCTGTACTGGTTTCTAGTAAGATACCATCTACCATTTTCTTACCAGTATTCTTTGTGATCATTTTGACAATATCTTTACGATTTTGACGTAGAGTATTTAATGCCTTCATATAATCAGTCTTAACCATGGGATTGGTTGTAGACTTAATAAGATCTTTTAATTCACGGGCAGTATAATATTGTTTAGTTAAACGTTGACCCGCTGTACCTACTTCAGAAAATACTTCTTTTACAGGAGCTCCCAACCATTTTTTTAGAGGTACCGAACCTAATTTTAATCCACCGAGAACAACTTCTGATGCACCTTCTGCAAAAGCTTGTGCATTCTCTTTTACTGTATTACCCATGAGTTCTACGATAAACTCACCAGTATCTAAATTTTCTTCTTTGGCTGTATCAATAGCATCGCCTAGTGCTCTAATGTTAGCACCCGCACCCATTAATTTCCAAGAACCTACGCCAGCTTTTAGTAATGCTTTGCCATATACTTTTAGAGCTCCAGTGCTAAAGAACTTCAAGCCGGTACCAGTTAAGGTAGCTCCTCCAGCTAATCCACCGGTAGCATATAACTCACCCATGATAAGAACAGAGTTAGTTAAACCTGCAGATATATCAAAAGCTAAACCCGTATTTACTTGCTTATCTTGACGAAACTTTTCATATTGCTTCATCTCATCTTCTGAGATTATCTTAGCAGCATACCCTTCACGCATAGCTGCATCAAGAGCTTCCATATAAGCAGAGTCATAACTCTTAGCATTACTACCAACTAGTAAATTAACATTTTGAACAACACCTTCTTCGACACCCATACCAACTTCTTCAAGAAAGTCTGGATCTCCCATTCGTTTCATAATGTCTGGTAACGTCTTCTTTACACTCTTAGCATATTCGATAGCAGCTTGTGGATCGCTAGCTATCTTTTGCCAAAACTTTTTCATGAAGGCTCTACCTGGATTGATCCGGAATTGGAAAGTATCAACAAGTCCTTGACCTATAAAGTCAGGTACATCATTAGCAATAAAATCAAAAACACCCTTACCATCTTTATCCCTATTTACGGTTACAGAATGTTGGCGTCTATCCCAATAGTTATTCCATTTTTCTTCGTTGAATTCAAAGTTATTCCACAATTTAGAAGCATCAAGTTCTAAGTTGTTATCTAGCACAATTTTACTAGTTGGTTTATTAGGACCATTCTCAAACTCAGGTCCCACTCTCATGGGATACGGAGTTGCAAATTGTTTAACTAGATCATCTGGTCCCTGAAAGGCTCGTGCCAAACCTTCCCAATCGACCAGGAGGTTATCATAATTTTCTGGCATTATTTTACTTTATTTAATTGTGTAATAGTAGGTAACATTCTACGCATTATATCTTCCTGTTGTCTACGAGTTAGAGTACGGAAGGTTTGTTCACTAGCGGAGTTAATGTTTACTCCAGCTGTTTTAGCTATAATATCCATAATAGGTGCTATATATTGCTCTGGTACTTGTTTATTAAACACCTTATTTAATACAACACTTGCGTTTTCCCAATCAGTATCAGTGATTAAACCAGGACTATCATAAGCTGAATTTGGTAAATTAGATTGAATTAATTTTTCAAAATATTGCTCATTGGTTAAACTTTGTTTGTAACGTTCCATAATTTCACTAGTACGTTGATATTCCTCATCATTCATATCTTCGTACAATTCTTGTAATTTAGTAATAGCATTAGGATCCTGTAAGAAAGTATCAACTAAACCAACGGCACCCAAGGTTACTTGTTTCTCTTCATCTACGGGCAGAGTTTGGCCACCAGTTAATTTCTTTAAGAAATCTGTATTCTGTAGAGATTGTATCATACCCAGACGTTGTGGTTGAAAAACATCAGCATTCTTTTTGAGATTGCCTAGAGCATCATCTATGGTTTTCATTTCACCTGCTGAGGTAACTTTCTTAAAATCTCCCCAATATTGTTTAAGCTTGCCTGTAGTACCATCCAAATAATAAGTTCCACCATTCTTATGATGTTTGTATAAAGTTTCTCCACCCACACCTTTAACAGTTGTAATCATATCCATGCCTGGAAACGAAGGGGCCGTCTCTGTGGGATTAGTTAGCTTATGTTGAAATGATATTTTATTAATATCCTGTTGATAAGCATAATCCATTGCTTTCTTTTTCCATGCCCATTCAGTAGCGAAACCTGCTTGGTTAAGATCAGTTTCAAAAATCATCTTACCATTAGCATCGAATACTCTGTGTTTCGAAGTACCATCTTCTAAGGTAACATCAAAGTTTCTTTCCATTTGGCGTCCAAGCTGGGTCAGACCCATTGCTATTTCGCCACCAAAATCTCCCTGTACACCATACTTATCTGCAATATACTGCTGTAAAGCTGCATCACGTTTTTCAACCTTTTGCATCTCGCGCGTACTAACAGTTGATTGAAACAGTGAACTAATGAGTGGAAGGTTTTCCTGTAATCCACCCAAAGATGCAGCATCTTCTATTAACTGATATTGTAATTTTTGTATATCAGCTATAGTAGCATCGGGTGGTAAATTCTGATATCTTTCAGCTATACGTTGGGATGCAAGATCTATTTTTTGTTCTTTCTGTTCCTGATCTAATCTCTGATTTTCTATCATTAAGTATTGTGTCAAACCACCTAATGCTTGAGAGATTGGATTACCTACATTCGAATATTGTACAGCCATTACTTCCACGCTCCCCAAGTCCCAAAGGTCTTGTTATCTGGGAATTGATATCCCCAATTAGGATCAACTGTTACCGTACCCTGACGGGTAGGAGTAGTCATTGCTAAGATTGCACTAAAAGGATTTTGACCATTGCTATAAGGATTATTAACTGTGAGTCCCATAGGATTCAAAGTACCCATACCAGTGGTGACTGGTTGACTTGTGGGTAAGTATGGATTTTGGGTAGTAGCCTTACTCATAGGTTGTGGTATATTTTGACCTTGCATTGGATTCCTTTGTGGCATTCCTGGCAAAGTAAAGTTTAAGTTATCAACAAACTTAGTTACTTCGTTACCAAGTGCTATACCTGAAGTTGCTCCAGTAACAAAGTCAGCTATAGGATTAGCAGATGTCATACCTAATTCCATTTGCGCAATAGTCTGTTCGACTTGTGCATTTTGGTTTTGAGCTGATTCAATTGCCTGTGACTTAGAAGCTAATCGATCTCCTTCTACTCCGCCTGCGACTGCCGCACCTATTGTGCCTGTATTAGCATATCCTCTTGATCGTATAGCCGTAGTGTTTAATACAGAAGTCAGACGTTGATTAAACATCCTATCAATACTATTCAGCCTTTGGCTTATCTCACTAGAATCAACTAAACTTTCAGCAGCCAATGCTTGAGCGCGTCTTATCTTTTCATTGATGGCATCTGCTTCGGATTGTCCGCTAAATATACTTGAGATTCCTCCAAAGAGTCCACCGGCTATCATACCCCAGGGACCTAAGAAAGAACCAGCGGCAGCTCCACTAGCAGCGCCTGCCATTGCATTAGCCATTAATTATATCTCCTTCTTTTTAATACACTAAAATCTATTTCTATACTATATATTTTTGTATCGCTTGTTGCTGAAGTAATATATAGTTTTAACTTTTGAAATACCTTTCGGTATTGTAATGGGAAGTCTCTCCATACAGTAGTGCGTGATGCCTTATCAGAAAAGCTCATTGTATATATCAAGGAACCATCAAAGTAAAAGGTTAAAGAAAAAGAACCCTCATAATCTACATCAACATAGTTAATAAGTTTTTCAATACTAGGCTCACCCAAATCAGAGTTATTAAAAGTAACAGAGCCACCTACTACGGTAGTATCTGTACCATCATATTCCCATAATGCATCAGTTTGTAGATAGGCTACTTCACCATTGTGGTCAACTAATATATCTACGGCATCCTGTAATATTGCCATTAGTCTATTGCCTCTTCTTCTTCTACAATACTTTCTTCTGTTGTTTTATTTATACGTTCCCATACATTATCTTTGAATCTATAACGATAAAAATCTTCTGCATTAGTAGGTTTATAATATAAGATATGTTTATACCTATTATAATAAATTCTACCAGTAGAGTAATATTGTTCAATAATATCGTCGATAGGTTCTGTAATACTTTTAGTTTCAAAACCATTTGTAATATAAATGCCATGTCGAGTGTGTACTGCAACACCGCCCTGTATATTAGCTATATCTTGCTGGTTCTTAACACCTAATTCCACAGTATCTTCTATACGAAAACCTATAACTCCCGACACTTCTTCTGCCTCTATAGCATATGCAGTGTTATCCGTAAAAGCCATAAGTCGACCATCTGCATTACCTACGGCCGTTAATTTAGCTACACCTGATACAGGTATTCTATTATCGTCGTAGATAAGATCTGGCATTAACTGCCCACCTCCAAATGTACTATGAAAGATACTTACAGCATCATAAGTTGCTAAACCTATACTAATACCCGATTCAGTAATAAAACTTCTGAAACCAGTTACGATTCTAAGATCTTGGGGTTGTTCCCACAAGTTCCACAAGTAACCTATATTACCAGCTAATGTATCTCCCGTCTTATTGTCTTCAACAAAACTAAAATCTTGTAGTACACCTTCTTCACTAAGGAAATCAAATTCCTTAACCATTTCAAAATCAGATCCATCTTTTAACCTATGGTAAAATCTTAATCTAGTTACACGTTTGCTAATATCATACGGAATAGTGATATCAGAAATCTTAATAGCATATTTAGCAGAAGGTTCTCTTGTGTAGTTACGTGCTATAACAGGAACTTCTTCTCTATCATCTAATAACATAGTAGCTACAATACTAAATTTATCATCTGATGTATTATAACCTACGTCTTGTATCTGCTGATCGCCACGGTACTCCCACGTCATCGCCAAGAACTCGCTGAAACGAATACTCCAACAAGGGCCATATCGTACACTAGCAGGTCCAGGTAGTTCAGCAATAACGCCATTTGGATTCCACACTGCTCCTGGCATATCTGCATATGTCCAAGCATCATCGTTATATTTATGAAAATTTCTAGCAACACCTTCCTCAAAGATGAGATATACGTGAGGCCATTGAGAAGAATTAGTATTAATATCATCAGGATCATCCCAATCCCAACCTAAACTGTTAGTTCTAGCAGTATCTATTGGGAAAGTCCATATATTAGGATAAGATGGAAATGGTTTCCAGGGACAATTAACACCCACGCCCGTATCTGCAGCAACAATATTGTGTCTTACAGCCCAAGCAGGTACACCTTCGTAAGTATCCCGTCTAATTTTATTATCATGTAAACCACCAATGGTGATTTCGATTCCGCCTACAGTATTAGTTGGGTTTGTATCTAATTCTAATTTATATACCAATCCTAATCTACGACCAGGAAAATCTAAAGTGTCATCACGTATAGCACACTTCAAAAGTGATTTGTTGTAAGATGCGGGTGGTTGTCCATAGTTTGTGCCATCATAATTTATAAGCTGTCCACGGTAATCCCAGTAGTCTACCAACCTATCTATATACCAATAACCAGTTTCATAGTTCATATATGGATATGTTACATTGCCAGTACCAGGATCCGTAACGGGCCATCTATGAGAATGATCTGTAATCCATATCTTACGCTCTATACGCCCCACCCAAAATGCCATGTGTGGCATATAAATTTTTAATCGACCATCTTCTACTTGAAAGTATGGTGTGCCTTCTATGGTAGTAGAAATAAGAGATTGATCATAACCAGCAGCATTAATATTAATAAGATCGATAACTCTATAACCATTAACCATTGGTGAAGTATAGTTAGATAGTTCCCACCAATCGGTACCATCATGTAAATGTATAAGACGATGATATGTACCAGCATCTTCTACTTTAGAGATAAGTACTAAAACATTATATGATGTGGGTACATCGGCTGGATTAGTAGCTAAACGATCACTAGTTAATGTTGTATATATACCAGTTTCTAATTCCCACTGACCATTATAAAAATAACCACCACCATTAGTTTCTGGTAAATCAACTCTGGTTTCTAGATGTCTAGGTACAAATTCTAAAAATCCACGTTTATGTGCAAAGTTAATACTCTCGCGTACAGCTTCTAGATTGCTATCGTTTTCATCAAGATTGGTAAAGATTCCCTTAAAATCCTTAATCTTAATCTTCATTATTTTTTCTTTTTCTTTTCGTCTTTAGTAGGATGTAATACAGTAATAGCTGTACCACCACCAGGTCTCTTGAGAGTACTTACTGGTTTTGTAAAATCATTCTGCCCTTTTGGGGGAGTATGCTTAAATGGTTTCTTTGGTTCCGGCATTGTTTCTCCTTAAGGATAAATAAAGGGTTGTATTTGTATCCAAGGTCTAGATCGCTCTAGATTTGGTTCTGCTTTTTCGTCAGTACGTTTCGTATGAATTTGTAAAATACGTGCGTACTTTTCTCCTTTTCTGTCATCAAATGTTGCGATACCAAGTTTCGCCATGTATCTGACTGCCCGCCTAATGAGTTCCTCGAAGAACTTGTTTGGCAACACGGGGATAGCGTTTGCATTTCCTTCAGAATCATAGTACTCGTAATCTTCTTCGCCGGCAACGGAGGATTGATAATAAATCGTAATCTCATCATCCTCTGCAGGCCACGTGTAATAAACCATATATTTATTAGCGTCGTAGATAATACTATAATAATAATTAGTAGTTGCGGTGTCAGAATCGTCGTTATCCAAGACATCATCTATTTTGACCTCTGTATATACTTGTTCGTCTCCATCAACTGGAGTTACTGTTAATCGCCATGCACCATTAAAATTTAACGGTACAATTTCAATCGGTGACGTACCTGCGGTATTAGTATAAGACCAAGTCCTGTCCATAATACCATATTCTTTTGCTATCTCTCTTGTAGCTCTATAGACAGCTTGGCTGTAAATGTTTTTTGGGAAGTCCTTAAAAAAAGGATCACCACATTTAAGAGCAACTTCTGAGATAGCTTGGTCATTACTAACATTTACTATCTGTCCTGGCATTATTTTACTCTTGCTCCTACAACGAATGGTACGGAATTAGTATCTCGTGTTGTATCCGAAACACCATAAAGTTTAACCCATAGATAATCATCACTATCATTACCGTAAATACCGCCAAACGTTCTAATTTCATCAGGTAATACAATAACATAACCAGAGTCTACGATAAATGGTACGTTTACTTTATACCATTCTGTTGGCACCTTCTGGAAAGAGAATCCCGCGAACATAGTATCTATCTGAGCTAAACCTTGGTTAACTCTAATATATTCTAAGTATTGCCCGTTTCCTAATCTAATTGAATCTGTATATCCGACTGTGCTGTCTGGGAAAGTTAGAGTTCTCTCTAATATTTGTGCAGAAGCTAACCCCGCGAATAACAAAAACATTGCTAATATTTTCTTCATTTCTTTCTCTTAAATATTACATGCATAAATAAATTTCTTACCTGGAAGAATATTAACCAATATATTACAACATATAATTGATAGTTAATCCAATCAGCTAAGAATGTAAAGTTATATCTCGGTAAATATTCTACCAAGAATTCCATGAGTCCTAATATCGCTAGCCCATGAATAGCGTGGAAAGAATCAAAGTTCTTCCAAAAGCTTGTCCAACCAATATACCATCTAGGTAACCAATAATCTTCTGCCTTCCAACTGCCCCTATCTATAAGTATTTGAACCTCTCTATATGAAAGTCCAACTATAAATATTAGGAGTCCTATATATCGTTTCCAGTTTTTCATTATACTTTATATTTCATGGTAACGTAACCAACTTCCAGCGAGTACATAGACTGCGTCTCCACTGCTTGTATTTTGTGCCCACCTAAAATTTAAAGTACCATCGCCCGTTACAGTGCAAAAACCATCTATAATGATTTGAGCGAAAAACTCAGCGCTTCCCGTTTGTGCTAGTACATAATCGGTACCAAAAGCATTAGCGCCTCGATACATCGTGTTGCCATTGGCGCTAGTAGTAGATTGAAAATCACTTATTAACAAGTTAACTAATGAAGTAGTGCCAGTAAAGTTAACATCAAATTTAAAATCTGCGTCAGCATCAAAACGTACTAATGCTCTTATAGCAAATACATAACTATGTCCACTTGTGAAGCTACAAGTTAGCGCACTATCATCTGATAGAGTATTATCAGATGATGTACTCTCATCCGAAGTTTTATAAACGTGTGTATAAGATTCGCTACCTGCACTAACCGTGGCCCAAGAAGCATCGCCTCTCAAATATTTTGTAGTGTCATTAGGCGCTTTTGGAACATATCCGTGCGCAGAGGTACTTACATCATTGGTCGTATTATCAGCTAGTACTTGCATAGCTTCTGTAATACTAGCTGTTTTAACGCTAGCTTCAATCGTTGGCGTAGCATCTGTATATGTAAAATCTATGGTAGCCGTATCTGTTAATATTGAACCTACCGCATCTTGAGCTAACTCGGTAATGTCAGGTGTATTAGTAAAGTTATTATAATCAAAAGCATCATCAGCTATGTTAGTCGGGTCATATACTGCTGCGGTCATATCACCGCTACCCGCTGGGTTAGCGCTAACTATTTCGGTGCCGACAACTTTTAAGTATTCATTATTGTTTATAGTCCCAACAGTATAACCCCCTAAGGCATTCGCATCATCTGCAGTTGTAGCTGTTGCTGCAGCATCTACTACACCATCATCGTCAGTGTCATATACAGCCTTAGTCATATCTCCAGCACCGCTACCAGTAGGTATGTCTAAGTATGGGGATAAATCTTCTGCTAACTCTTGAAGATTAATCTTCTCGAATAACTTGCTAATATTAAATTGTAA
>WBZR01002830.1_pt1 | contig 17037 bp, 17 predicted proteins | sample 5204231 | NCBI WGS metagenome assembly WBZR01 (sample SAMN12412403, study PRJNA552823) | activated sludge metagenome | isolation source: activated sludge from anammox sidestream of wastewater treatment plant... | place: USA: Virginia | collected 2017-08 | reverse complement strand
AGATCCTTACGTTTTTATCGGCAAATTTTTCATTGCCGAAATCAAAGCCCCCACTTTTAAGCTCCTCAATTATCTCTGCAACAGTAGAGGCCTCACCTCGCTTCTCTAAATACATTCTTACGGCTGTTGCTAATGGTTTATTGAAATATTCGTCCCGTTTAGTGGTGGTCTTCTTGCTAACTTCTAAAACTTCTTCATAGCGAGGCTTCTCTCCAAGTAAGGAGCAGAGCAGGTTTATAGCTTTTTTAGTTTCTAATACTGCTTGTTGTTGCTCTGCTAATTTATTTTCTAAATCGTCAATACTTATACTTTTAGACATTTTCTTATTGATTTTGATTTAACGTTAATGTATATTTGTAACAGAATAAGGCGGCTAACCCCCTATTGAAACGGGGGGTGTGATTAGCAGTTAAGCTCGTTACTCATGAACCTGTCCTATTCTAACTGGGTGGCACCAGATTATTTTACGGCTCTGTTGACGCAGAGCCGTAGCCTGTTTATGGCTAATACAAATTTAGCTATTTTATTTTACTTTGTCAAGCCCCCTGCGATATAAATTTTCTACATTAATTCATTCAATCTTTTAACTAAGCCAACTTCATTATTGTCATTTGGCGCATTCCTCATAATCTTATTATAAATAAGGCAATTAGCATACCAAAGCTTTTACTGGAACTTTAAGGATAACGGCAGATGTTCAAATTAATATCATTAAATGATATACATAGGGAGAGTATTACGTGACATATTTGTATAACAAAATAAATAAAAACGGGCTACAAAGAGACGGTAATCTCAAAGTAACCCTAACTCAAATCGCCTGCGTGCAACAGATAAAAATGAGCTAAACAAAGATAACTAATTACAGGCTTAGAAAAAAGGAACTGTAATGAATAAGTTATCAAACGAACAAAGAACACAGGTTTTAAACGCTCTCGTAGAGGGTAATTCACTCCGTAGCATTTCCCGTATGCTTAATGTCCATAGGACAACAATTATGAATTTGCTTAAAGAAACAGGTAAAAAGGCACAGGAAATCTTAGATTCACAATTATTCAGTAGCATTACATTTCTTTCATTATAATTTTATCCGTATACATACAACATTGCGAGCTACACCTGATATGAAAGCAAATGTTACAAACACTATTTGAAATTAGGATATGTTTTTAAATTATGGAAAAAATTATGCAAAAGTTGCATAAAAACAACAATTTGAAATTAATATCATACAATGATACCAATATTATGGATTTATTGCTATATTTGTACTGTTAAATAATATATAGCAAAATAAATATGTTTAAACAAAATACAAATACTTTTAACCCTAATGTGAGAAAAACAATTGAATCATTATTGTTTATTATTAACCAAGTTGGAGACCTTTGGAAGGCTTTAAAAATACTCTATTTTGCAGATAAACACCACTTAAACAAATATGGAAGATTTATCGCAGGTGATACATATATAGCTATGAAAAACGGAGCTGTACCAAGTCTTGCGTATGATGTTATTAAGTTATCAAGAGGTGACGGGAGGGTTAAATTTGATGAGAGTGAAAACATAGATATAAAGCAATCAATTAAAGTACAAAATAATGATGAATTAATAGCCAATAGAGTACCAAACTTAAAATATTTAAGTGAAACAGATATAGAATGTCTTACTTTATCGCTTGAGGAAAATAAAAACTTGTCTAAAATAGAACTTTGGATAAAAAGTCACGAGAATGATATTGCTTATATGTTGACAGAAACTAAAGACGGTAACATACCTATAGAGCATATTACTAAATCTATTGAAAACGGAGATGAAGTTTTAGAATATTTAAAGAATATGTATTAACCCTTATTTATGCCAGCAACAAAAGAACAAGTTAATGAAGCGTGTCAAGCTGGTAGAATTATTCATCTATTTTGTGATTTTGCTAATAAAAATAAGTTTTTAGTTATTGTTCAAACCGATCCCTTATGGTTATTAGTTATTAATACATCAATACACCCTTATATTCAAAGAAATGCACCGCTTTTAGCTTGTCAGGTAGATATAGATTGTGCAACACATGCATTTCTTGACCACGATTCTCATATAGATTGTAGTAAAATAATTGATGCTATAGACTTAGACAGAGCCCAGCTTATATTAACCCATAATATATCAAATGCAAAAGGTGAAGTCTCTAATCCTGTAAAAACAAATATTATTCAAGCTGTTAATGGTAGCCCTTTATTATCAGATAAGGAAAAAGCAATTATATCTGCTAATTTAGTATAAATCATTTACCACTCCAATATTATCTAAAAAAGTACGCTTCAAAATATCCTTAAACCTCACTTTTAAAGTGTACCACTACCAAATTGCTTAAGAAATTTATTTAAATAATAAAACTTTCATAAATTCATAATTTTTTCAATTACTGTCTTCAGTTTAGAATAAGTCCTGCCCATTTCTTCGGAGATAACCTTAACATCATTCAAAACCGGCATAAAATTGGTATCACCTTTCCAGCGGGGGACAATGTGGAAATGAATATGATCTTCAATTCCTGCACCTGCAACCCTGCCAATGTTTACGCCAATGTTAAAACCATGAGGCTGCATAACTTCTTTTAATGCTGCTGTACTCAGCTCAATCAGACTGAACATTTCCAGACGGGTTTCACTGTCAAGTTCATTTAGTTCCTTTGCTTCTTCATAAGGCACAATCATTAAATGCCCGCTGTTGTAGGGAAACAGGTTCATTATGATAAAACTCTTCTTTCCGCGATATAGCAGGTAATTTTTTTTGTCTTCGTTTTCATTAAGTATACGGGTAAATAGTGAACCTTTTGGTTTATCCGGTTTTTCTTCTTTAAAAGTTTCTATGTATTGCGAGCGCCATGGCGACCAAAGTTTTTCCATACAACAAAAATAAATGATTTTAAAATTAAATGCTCGGTAATATAAAATAAAAAACCCCGAAAATATTTCCGGGGTTAAATTTTGTTTCAAAATTATAAATTAAGCTGCTGCTTCGGCTGTTTCCTTTTGTGCTTCAGCAACTATTTTAGCTTCAATTTCCTTTGGTACTTCCTCATAATGAGAAAACTTACGCTTAAATATACCGCGTCCCTGTGTTATTGAGCGAAGTTTTGTAGCATAGTCATGAAGTTCTGAAAGCGGTACGGTTGCTTTAATTATCTGCATTTTACCGTTAGAGTCCATACCTGAAATTTTACCCCTGCGGGAAGAAATATCGCCCATCACATCACCCATAAACACCTCTGGAACAGTTACTTCAATTATATAAATTGGCTCAAGCAATACCGGCTTTGCATCAAGAAATCCTTTTTTGAATGCCTGTGCACCTGCAATTTTAAATGCCATTTCTGATGAATCAACATCATGGTAAGAGCCAAAATGTACTGTTACTTTAACATCTACAACAGGGTAGCGGGCAACAGGTCCTTTAACTAAAGCTTCAACCACACCCTTTTCAACAGCCGGAATGAATTTAGTTGGGATTGCACCTCCAACAACTTCATTGGCAAACTCAAATCCAACGCCGCGTTTTTGCGGCTCAAGCCGTAAGAACACATGTCCGTATTGACCGTGTCCGCCTGACTGTTTCTTGTGTTTGTATTCAACACTTTCTATTTTACCCTTAATTGTTTCACGGAAAGGAATCTTTGGCTGAACAATATTTACTTCAACCCCGTATTTTTCTTTTAGTCTTGCAATAATTATTGCCAAATGAAGCTCACCCTGTCCTGCAATAATTGTTTGCCCAAGTTCAGGATCAAAATGGAAAAGAAATGTGGGGTCTTCTTCATGCAGGTGAGAAAGCCCCGAAGCTATTTTATCTTCATCACCTTTCTGTTTTGAAGTTAATGCCTGCTCAATCAACGGCTCGGGGAAAATTATCGGGTCAATTTGTACATTTAATCCTTTTCCGGTTAGTGTATTATTAACATGAGTATCTTTAAGTTTAACAACAGCACCAATATCACCGGTAACAGCAGTGCCCATTTCTTTTCTGTTCTTACCGTTCATTTGAAAGATCTGTGTTAATCGTTCTGCTTTATTCCTGTTCTGATTGGTTAAATCAATTCCCGCAGTAACGCTTCCGGAAAGTACACGGAAAAATGACATTTCACCTACATGAGGTTCAGAAAGTGTTTTAAATACAAAAATCACAGGTTCACCTTTTGGGTTTGGTTCAACTTCAACATAATCTTCAGTTCCGGTTTTCTTAGCCATAAATGGTGCAGCATCAATTGGGCTGGGGCAGTATTTGCAGATAAATTCAACCAGCGGTTTAACCCCGATACCTGAAGAACCTGCTGTGCATAGCACAGGTAAAATTTTCTTAGCTTTTATTTCTCTGGAAAGTCCTTCAATAAGTTCTTCTTCGGTAAGCGTTCCGCCTTCATCAAAAAATTTGCTCATTAGTTCTTCATCTTCTTCAGCTACAACTTCAATAAGCTCCTGGTGAAGCTGTTTTGCCTTATCTATCAGCTCAGCGGGAATATCGTGCTCGGTATAATCTCCTTTTCCGTCAGTTGAAAACTTAAGCATTTTCATTTTAAGTAAATCAACAATAGTATCAAAACCTGCACCCTGGTTTACCGGAAACTGCAGTTCAACAACATGGTTTCCGTAGAATTCACGCAGTTGTGCCATTGTGCCTTCAAAATCTGCTTTTTCGTAATCTAGTTTATTTACAACAAAGCATACTTCTATACCGTACTCTTTAGCATAACCGGCAGCAATTTCAGTTCCTACTTCAACTCCTTCGGAAGCATTAACAAGAATGAAGGCAGTATCCATTATTCTCATTGCTGATTTTACAGAACCAGTAAAATCAGTGTAACCCGGTGTATCAATTATGTTCAGCTTATAATCATTCCAAAGTGTATTTAATACTGTAGAATTAATTGAAATCTTGCGGGAAATTTCATCTTTGCTGTAATCTGATGTTGTAGAACCATCTTCAATTTTACCCTGTCTGTTTATTGCACCAGTAGTGTAAAGAATTGAATCTGTCAGAAGTGTCTTACCGGAACTTCCGTGTCCTGCAATCACTATGTTTCTAATCTTTTCCGGTGAAATGTTACCCAAAATATTCTGCCCCTTCTAATTTATTCTGCATCATAATTGCAGTTCACATTTGCATATAAAATTTACAGCAAATAATTTAATTTGATTAATAATTATTTTTAAAAATAAGCTCTGTTATAAATATTAGTTGAAAAATATAAAGTTTAAACCGGCTTAATTACTGCAGGTCATCATCTAAATCCCTTAACTTCAGCTTTTTAGGTGAATATCCGTTAGAGGAACCTGAAAATACATTTAAAAAAGATTTGATCCCTTTTGATACAGCTGAAACCATATTAAGCACATCAAAAATATTCGTTTCAACTTCTTTTTGAACCTTCTGCTCAAAATCTATAATTGAATCAGTAGTATCTTTAACCGTATCAACTATACCGTTAATTTTTTGTGATTGAGTTTTTAGATTTGCGGTTATATCTTTTAAATCTAAAGATATTTGAATTGAATTATCAATTAAAGGTTCTGTTTTAGCGGATAAATGGTCAATTTTGCTGTTGATATTATTAACCGATTGGTTCATATTACCAACAGCAGCGGCAATACGCCGTATAGCAATTATCAGATATATCACCAGTGCTATTAGTGCTAAATAAAGGGCAATTAAAGCTATTTGTTTGATTAGTTCTGTTTCCTGCATGATTTGCTGAATTATTAATAAACTGTTTTAAACAAGTAAATGTTAATCAGTATCAAAAGCAAAGATTAAATATAAAGATTAAAATACAAAGATTAAAATACAAAGATTAAAGTTTGCTTCGCTCATCTTTGTATGCATCGACACCTGCTTTAATAGCATCTTTTACTTTAGCAGATTCATCTTTGATCTTTTCTTTTGCAGTTTCGTATGAAGTAGTTGTTTTTTCTTTTGCTACATTCAATATCTTATTTGCGTCATCAAGCAGGTTACCCGCTTTTTTCTTTGCATCGCTGATAAGCTCTTCAGACCGTTTTTTGCCTTCGTTAATGATATCCTGTGCTTTGTGTTTTGCAATATCAAGATACTCTTCTGCATCATCAAGTATTTCTTCTTTTTTGTTCCTGATATCCTGACGAAGTTCTTTACCGCTTTTTGGTGCATAAAGCAAAGCCAAAACGCCGCCAACAATTCCGCCTGTTAAAAATCCAAGGAACAGACCTTTTGCCATGCCTCTTTCTTCTGACATAGTATTATCCTCCAATTTTAATGTTTTACCCATTGGGTGGGTTATAATTTAATTTTTAATAGTAAAAAATAGCAAAATGCACTTGTATTTTCAATGGAATAATATTTGCAAAAATAAATAAAATTTACATAAAATAAGCAAAAATTTTGATTATTTATACAATTATTGCTGTTATTTTAATTTGAAATATTGGTTTGAATGTAAAAGTATAAATATAATAGCAGCAGAAATGGAATTCTGTTATATAAATAAATTATGGAATCCTATTTGTAATTCCACTATTTTTTTACTCTACTTTAAATAATGCACTGATAGATTGATTTTCATTATTGCGAAGGACTGCATTTGCAAACAGTTTAGATACATCAAGAATTTCAATCTTATTAGATTTTATAGTAAGGGGAACTGTATTAGCAGTAACAAGTTTTTTAAGACATGAATTTTCAATTTTTTCTAAGGCATGACCTGAAAGTATTGGGTGTGTAACGGCACCGTAAATTTCCAATGCACCGTTTTTCTTTAAAGCTTCAACAGCAGCTACAAATGTATTAGCTGTATCAATAAGGTCATCAACTATTAATACATTTTTACCATCAACATCGCCAATAATATTCATCACTTCAGCAACATTTGGTTTGGGTCTTCGTTTATCAATCAAAATAAGCTCAGCACCCAGATTTTTTGCATACGCTCTTGCACGCTTTGAACCGCCTACATCAGGAGCGGCAACAGCAAGATTGCGGAGCTTAAGTTTTTTGAAATATTTTAAAAACAATACAGAGCAGTATAAATGGTCAACTGGTATATCAAAAAATCCCTGAAGCTGCGGTGCATGAAGGTCCATTGTTATAATTCTGTCAACCCCCGCTTTTGTAAGTAAATTTGCAATCAATTTGGCAGTAATTGATACCCTTGGCATATCTTTTCTATCCTGTCTGGCATATCCAAAGTAGGGAATTACAGCAGTAATTCTTCGGGCAGATGCTCTGACTGCAGCATCTATCATTATTAGTAATTCCATAAGGTTATCTGCAGGGGGATTTGTTGACTGAACAATATAAACATCCTTGCCTCTGATGTTATCGTTATATTTTACCCAAATTTCACCATCAGAAAAGTTAACTATTCTGCACTTGCCTTTTGGGAGATGTAAAAAATCACAAATATGTTCAACTAAATAATTGGAGGTTCTGCCTGAAAAAATCTGTATCTCAGATCTTGCCATTTGTTTTTTGTATTTCGGAATTGATTAGAGGAATACGCAAATTTATTAATTAATATTTGTATAATCAATTTAGAATTTAAACAAAATGATTGCTATACAGTTGTGTTTTTAATATTTATTTTAGCCGTAATATCAAGGAAAAGTAATGCAGAATGCTAAAAAGTTATAAATTTATGCCAAAATTAACAGTTTAAAATTTTAACTGGGGTATTTTTTTCTTTATTTTAAGTATCTGTTGAAATAGATAAATTGCAATCATTCCAATATTTTAATGATAATTTCACTGCTTGCAGGTATTGTTACGGGATTTATTGTTTCTGTGCCTCCTTTAGGTCCAATAGCGTTTGCCCTTATTTCAAAGGGCTTCCGAAACGAAGTAAAGGAGGGAATGGCTATTGCATCCGGTTCAGCATTTATGGATATGATCTATGCACTCATTGCTTTTGGCGGTATTTCTTTATTTATTTCACTTCTTCCTGTAGAAATTGAGGTGCTTATTAACGGCAACAGCAGTCTGATACAAATTTTATTGACTTATACCGGCTGCATTGTTGTTATTGTTTACGGTATTAGGATAATGAGAACCAAATTAGACCTTGATAAATTTGAAGCACAGGAGGCAGAGCATTTGCTTCGTGCAAAAGATAGAGCTGCAGGGTTTGCTGCAAAATCTCATGTAGTTAAAAATGATTCAAACTTGTTTGGACAATTTTTAATGGGTGTTATGCTTTGTATTTCATCAATTACTCTGCCTGCATCATGGGTAATACTTGTTGGGTATGTGAAAAGTTTCGGAATTCTTGACAGCTCGTTTTTGGGTGGACTGATTTTTTCATGCGGAGCATTTACTGGAACTGTACTTTGGTTTTGGCTCCTTTTAAAATTAATCACCGGAAATGCACATCGTATAAATAAAAATACAATCAGTAAACTTAACTTTTATGCAGGCATTGTATTAATTCTTCTTGGGGTTTTCTTATTCAGCAAGGCAACCGGGTCAGTTTTTAATATTTTCTGAAAAATGTAAAAATATAAATAATTTTCTGTATAATATAGTAAAAGCTCTTTTTCCCTTATTTTATAAAATAATATAATTTTTAAAAAATAACGAAAAAACCCTTGACAAATGGTTTTTTTTTTGTATTTTTGTAGTGGAGTAAAATGGAGGAAAGTGGGGGATTTGGGAATTAACCTCATTTTCAACTCAATTCTATAAATTAACACTAAAATAACGTAAAAACCATCATTGTTTCAAGGTCACTCAAATACTACCATTGATGATAAAGGCAGAATTATTATTCCTGCTAAATTCAGAAAATACATTTTGCCTGAAGCAAATGGAGTATTAAACATTACTTTGGGACGTGATAACTGCATTTGGCTTTTTCCTCAAAACGAATGGATTAAAGTGCTCGAAACCGTACGATCAACAAATCCATATACAGATGAAGAAGTACAGATGCGCCGGCAAATGTTCTTTCATGCTGATGAACTAACAATTGATTCACAGCACAGAATTCTTATCCCTTCTGAAATGAAAGATAAAGTTGGTATTAAAAAAGATGTTTTGGCAATTGGGCAGCTTGAACGCATTGAACTTTGGAATCCGGATACATATAACAAATACCTTAAAGGCAGTTCTGATTCTTATGAAGGTGTTATGCAGAAGGTGATGTCAAAGCTTTATACTAAAAATAATAATTAATTAAAAGTATAAGCTTGGAGCCTGATCATTATCATGAACCGGTTCTTTTAAACGAAACAACAGGTTTTCTGTTAGAAAAAGCAAATCAGGATATTGCCATAAAAAGCAATTATATAAGCAGTAAAGGTTTTAAAAGGGTTTTTGTTGACTGTACACTTGGAGGCGGCGGTTATACAAGAAAAATATTAGAGTTAACAGGAAATGATACTGCAGTAATTGCAATTGATAGAGACAAATTTGCGATTGAATACAGCAGGCAGGTTCTTTCAAAATACTCAAGCAGGATAATTTTTCTGCAGCGCAATTTTTCTGAAATTTCTTCAATTGTTCATGATGCAGGATTTGAAAAAATTGACGGTATAACAATGGATCTTGGGCTTTCAACATATCAGCTTAACCATGAAGAAGGGTTCAGCTATCAGCGGAACACAGAACTTGATATGAGAGCTGATAAAACCCAGAGATTAAACGCAAAAGATGTACTGAATACATATTCAGAGCGTGAACTTGAAGAAATTTTCAGGAAATTTGGCGAGCTAAAATACAGCAGGCATATTGCAAAAGAGATTGTTAACTCAAGAAAATCAAGAAAACTTGAAACAACATTTGATCTTGTTGAAATTGCTTCACAAAAAATTCCACCAAGATATTTAAACAGTGATCTTGCAAAGATATTTCAGGCGGTAAGAATAGAAGTTAATAATGAGCTGAAAAACCTTGAAAAAGTACTAAATGATTCAATTGAACTTTTAAATGATGGCTCAAGAATTGCTGCAGTATCATATCATTCACTTGAAGACAGAATAGTTAAAAATATATACAGGTCAAGTAAAAAACTTAAAGTTCTTACAAAAAAACCTGTATTGCCCGGTGCCGAAGAAGTAGAAAAAAATGTAAGATCCAGAAGCGCAAAATTAAGGGCAGCAGAAAAAAGTTCTGAAATTAATCTAAGCAAAAATAAATATAAAGATAAAATATTAAGATAAAGCAGTTGCGAAAAATTAAACAAAGAAAAATTTCATTATTCAATTTAATGTTAATGATGTTTGTAACTGCAGGAGTTATTATTTTTTTTGTATATAATATTATAGCTGTTAACTCTCTTGTTGTAAAAAATGATAATATCAGAAGAGATATTTCAAAAACAGTTACAATTAATAATAATCTTCAAACAGAAATTGAGCGGCTTTCTAATTTTGATAATATAAAAAATATTGCTGTTGATAAATTAGGATTAAAATACTCAACAAGCAAACCTAAAAAGATCACAATAGAGAGGTCTGAGCTGGAAAATATAAAGCAATAATCTTATAAATAATAAAAATTCGTACCGGGTAAGTGTTCCGGTAAAAAGCTATGCGGGAAACAGAAAACACTAAAATTAAGGCAAACACAGAAAGAAGAATAACTATCTTTATGGCTGTGTTTGCCTTATTATTTATAGTTATTCTCTATAAACTTTTTACCATACAGGTAATAGAGGCAGCCCGGTATCAGCTTGCAGCAAAAAAGCAATACGAAAGCAGGATTTCACTTAAATCTTCTCGCGGTATTATTTTTGACCGTAAAATGAATCCGCTTGTTTCAAATATAGTAATGTATTCTTTTGCTGCAGATCCCAATATGGTTGATAATAAAGATTCGGTTGCACAGATTTTTGCTGATATATTTAAAAAAGATAAGTCTTATTATCTAAACAAACTAAATCAGCAAAATACTTCATTTGTATGGCTTGAAAGAAGGATAGACCCCAAATATGAATCACAGGTTAAGGATTTGAATCTATCGGGTGTAATAAAGCTAAATGAACCGAACAGAGTATTTAATTACGAAAAGCTTTCGGCACAAATTGTGGGCTATACAGATATTGATAATAACGGATTAAGCGGTGTTGAACTGGAATTAAATAATTTACTTGAAGGCAAAGAAGGTTATGTTGTAATGCAAAAAGACGGGCTTGGTAGAAAACGTCCTGCTGTTGAATATCCAAGAGAGGAACCCGTTGACGGTAATAATGTAATCCTTACAATTGATATGAATATACAGAAAATTGTTGAAGAAGAACTTCAGGCAGGAGTAGAAGCTAATAACTCATCTGGCGGTAAAGTAATTGTAATGAATGTTAAGACGGGTGAAATTTTAGCTATGCATTCTATTAATCTTGATGGCAGCAGCAGTGATAAAATTGCTGAAATTACTGATATGTATGAACCCGGTTCCACATTTAAAATAGTTACTGCTGCTGCTGCACTTGAAGAAAATTTATACAGCAAGTATGATATTATAAATACCTATGGCGGTGAATATATGAATATCAAAGATTCTCATAAGTCCTCTAGTCTTACTTTTACACAGGTAATAGAGCTTTCAAGCAATATAGGTACAAATCAAATTGCAGGAAAACTGGGGAAGGAAAGATTTTATAAATATGCAAGAGATTTTGGTTTTGGAATCACAACCGGTCTTGACCTTCCGGGGGAAATGAAAGGTAAACTTAAAAGACCGATTGAATTTTCACCTGTGTCATTAAACTATATGTCCATAGGATATGAAGTTCTTGTAACAGCTTTGCAAATGGCAAATGCTTATTCATGTATAGCTAACGGCGGGATGATGATGAAACCATTTATTATTAAAAAGATTCTTGAGCCAAACGGAACATTAATAAAAGAATTTAAGCCGGTTGAAATAAGAAATGTTATTTCTAAAAATACCTCAAAACAGCTTACAGAAATGTTTGTAGGAGTTGTTGAACGCGGTACTGGAAAAGATGCTGCTATAGAAAATATTAAAATTGCCGGAAAAACCGGTACATCACAAAAATTAGTTGATGGAAATTATTCAAAAAGCAAATACACTTCTTCATTTATTGGATACTTTCCGGCTGATAACCCCCAAATAGTTGTTGCTGTGATAATTGATGCACCTGGTAACGGTGAAATTTACGGAGGAAAAGTATCTGCTCCAATATTCAGAAAAATTTCTGAAAGAATAATTAATATGACCGGGCTGCACGAATTTACACAGCCCGAAAATAACGCTGATTTAGTTTATACTTCTAACACCATTTCAGAACATACTCCGCTGAATCTGGTGAATTTTGATATTAGTGATGCTGTTAAATTTCTGAACAATAATGAGATACCATTTGAAATACAGGGACCAAAGAAAAATTCTGTAGTAATTTCACAAGAGGAAATTAAGGATGAAAACGGAAGCAGTAAATTGAAACTTATTACAGCAGGAAATGACGGTGAATTTAAAATTAGTAAAGAATCTGTAAAAATGCCTGATTTGAGAGGAATGAGTTTAAGGAAATGCATTAAAATAATTTCAGGATTGGGTATTAATTACAAAATAAACGGAACAGGTAAAGTTTTAGCACAAATGCCTGAAGCAGGCAGTAAACTGGAAAACGGTCAGCAGGTTATAATAAATTGCAGTGATCCATTAGTAAACTAAAATGATGTTTAATGAATTGCTCACAGCAGCAAATGAAATATTGATAAACCCTGTAAAAAGTATTGATTTTAAAATCAATAAGCTTACATGCAGCTCAAAAAATATTGAGCAAAATGATGTTTTTTTTGCTGTGAAGGGCTTTAAAACAGATGGAAACAAATTTGTAAGCGATGCTTTTAATTCAGGTGCAATGGCTGTAATTTCAGATGCTGAAAGGCAAACCGCTGATAACAGAATTATCAATGTAAGTGATGTACGCAAAGCTATGGCTGTGATGAGCACAGCATTTTACGGTAATCCCTCTAAAAAACTTAAAATGATTGGTGTTACCGGAACTAACGGTAAAACAACAGTTACTTCTATTATTAATTATGTATTGCAGAAATGCGGTAAAGTAACCGGTTTAATTGGCACTAACGGAAACTGCATTAATAACAGATTTATTAAAACAGAACATACAACTCCGGAAGCTATTGAGCTTAATGCTTTATTAAAACAAATGGCTGATGAAGAAGTTGAGTATGCAGTAATGGAAGTATCATCGCACTCGCTTGCCTTGCAAAGAGTTTATGGTATTGAGTTTGATATTTCGGTTTTCACAAACTTAACACCTGAGCACCTGGATTTTCATAATGATATGGAAAGTTATTTTTCAGCTAAAAAAATATTATTTGATACGTTAAAACCAATCAGTTCAAAAGGAATTCAAACTGCAGCTATTTATAACTGCAATGATGAATATGGTGAAAAAATAGTGCTGGGCAGTGATGCTGAAAAAATATCTTACGGTATTGAATGCGGGGCATATTCAGCAAGCAATATTGAAATGGATATAAACGGAATGAAATTTGATGTACATCTTCCGGATAATCATGAAAAAATTAACAAGGTAACCATCAATACCGGGTTAACCGGAAAGTTTAATGTACATAATATCCTTGCATCAATTGCAGCACTTCATTCACTTGGTATAAACATAAAAGATATTGTTAATTACATTGGAGAGTTTGATTCGGTTGAAGGCAGATTTAACAAGATAAAATTAAATAACGGTGCAGTTGCTATTATTGATTACTCACATACACCTGATTCATTACTTAAAGCATTAACTTCAATCCGAGAAATACTTGATGAAAGCAAATCCGGAGGAAAAATAATTACGGTTTTTGGCTGCGGTGGAAACAGAGATAAAAAGAAACGCCCTGTTATGGGAAATATTGCTGTAAAATACAGCAATGAAGCAATAATTACTTCAGATAATCCAAGAAATGAAGACCCGATGCAGATAATTGAAGAAATAATATCAGGTATTACAAGCGATAACTATTCTGTTGAAGTAAACCGTGAACTTGCCATTAAAAAAGCAGTTGGGCTAAGCAAAATAAATGATATAATCTTAATAGCAGGCAAAGGACACGAAACGTATCAGGAAATAAATGGCGTTAAATATCACTTAAGCGATAAGGAAATTGCCTTAAAATACGGAAAATGAATTTAAGCTTAGATGATCTTAAAAAAATCAGCGGTTTTAAAATAATTAATGCTGAAAAGTTTAAAAATAAAAAGTTTACAGGTGTTTCAATTGATTCAAGAAAATGCAGTAAAAATGATTTATTTATTGCTATAAAAGGTGAAAAATTTGATGGACATAATTTTGTAAGTAAAGTATTTTTAAACGGCACACAAGCTGCCGTTGTTGCAGAAAATTGGTACAAAAAAAATAAAGTTTCAATAAATCGTTCTTTAAACAATAAATATTTAATAATAGTAAAGGATACTGTTAAGGCACTTGGTGAAATTGCCCGGATTTACAGAAATAAATTTGTTTTACCTGTTATTGGAATCGGCGGAAGCAACGGTAAAACAACAACAAAAGATTTTATTGCTGAAGTTCTTTCTGTAAAATATAATGTGCTTAAAACAAAGGGTAATTTAAATAATCAAATTGGTGTACCGCTCACACTTTTTGAACTGAATAATAAGCATGATATAGCAGTAATTGAGCTTGGTACAAATCACTTTGGAGAAATTGATAGTCTTTGCAGAATTGCTCAGCCGCAATTTGGTTTAATTACAAACATCGGAAAAGAACATCTTGAGTTTCTTAATGACTTAAAAGGAACAGCAAAGGCAGAAGGTGAGCTGGCAGAATATTTAAAAGAATTTTACGGTACATTTTTTTTAAATGCTGATGATAAGTATCTTTTAAAATATAAAAATAGTAAAAATTTAAAAAAAATAAGTTTTGGATTTAAAGGTAAATGTGATATTAATGGTAAGGTTACTGGATTTACAGGTTTTAAGCCAAAAATAGAAATTACAAGCGGAAAGAAAAAAATTACTGCCCAATTAAAAAATATCGGATTGCAAAGCTCTTATGCAGCACTTTGTGCTGCAGCTGTTGGGTTTTATTTTGAAATACCGGTTCAGAAATTGAAACAGGTTTTATCGGGTTATAAAATTAAATCAAACAGCCGGAATCAGCTTAAAACCAGTAACTCAATAATGGTTATTGATGATACATATAATTCAAACCCAGATTCAGTTAAAGCAGCTCTAGAAAACCTGAAGGCATATAATGTTAAAGGAAACAAATATGTAGTTCTTGGTGATATGTTAGAGCTCGGTAAAGTTTCAAAAGCAGAACATGAAGCAACAGGCAGGCTGATTAAAAAAATGGGCTTTAATTTTCTTTTAACGTATGGCAAACAATCAAGTTATACTTTTAAATCAGCAAAAGGTATAAAAAATAATTTTCATTTTGAAAACAAAGAAACATTATCAGCATTTTTAAAACTGCACGTTAAAAAGGGTGATATGGTTTTAGTTAAGGGATCCCGTTCCATGAAAATGGAAGATATAGTTAACAACTTAATAAGTAAAAACTAACTTAAATATATTGTTATACTTTTTAGCAGAATACATTAACAGAACATTTAATCCACCGGGGTTTAATATTTTCCGTTTTATAACCTGGCGGTCTGCTCTTTCTGCAATAACTGCTATGCTTATATGTTTCTGGATTGGACCTAAAATATTAAAAGTATTAAAAAAGAGGCATGTTGGTGAAGAAATAAGAAACGATGGACCGCAATCACATTTTTCAAAAGCTGGAACTCCAACTATGGGGGGTGTTATTGTACTGCTTGCAATAATTATTCCTGTGCTGTTGTGGGGTGACTTAAGAAATACTTATACCTTACTGATTTTACTTGCTACAATTTGGATGGGACTTGTGGGATTTATTGATGATTATTTAAAGGTCTTTAAAAAAATGAAAAAAGGTCTTGTGGCAAGATACAAACTTATGAATCAGGTAGGTTTGGGTATTGTAATAGCTTCTTTGATATTCTTTTTACCCGAATTTCAGAAAATTAATTCTGTAACAACTATTCCGTTCATTAAACAAATTGAGTTTGATTTTTCGTATGTATATATACCAATTATGGTATTTATAATAACTGCAACATCAAATGCGGTTAATCTTACAGATGGGCTTGACGGGCTTGCAATTGGTACCGTAGGTATTGCAGGGCTGGCACTTGGATTAATTGCATATCTTTCAGGTAACGAAATTTTTAGCCGATACCTTAATATAATTTACCTTCCGGGTAATGGGGAGCTAGCTGTTTATTGTGCCGCACTTGTTGGGGCATCTCTGGGATTTCTTTGGTTTAACTCATACCCTGCACAGGTATTTATGGGTGATACCGGCTCTCTGGCTTTAGGCGGTGCAATTGGAACACTTGCTATCCTTGTAAAAAAAGAGTTTCTCCTGCCTATACTTGGCGGAATATTTTTTGCTGAATCACTTTCAGTAATAATTCAAAGGTATTACTTTAAATATACTAAGAAAAAATACGGAGAAGGCAGAAGGGTTTTTAAAATGTCTCCGCTTCACCATCATTTTGAACTTAAAGGAATACCTGAACCCAAAATTGTAACAAGGTTTTATATTGTTGCGGTTATTCTTGCTATTTTAACATTTGCTACATTTAAGCTGAGATAAAAAAAATTTAAAAGGAGATTTATATATGAAATATTTAAAAATGATAAAAGCCGCAGTACTGATTCTCTTAATTCCGGGCATTTCATTTTCACAGCTCTCCACAGGTGAGCTTAAATTAAAATCTGCTGAAAATACAGGGTTCAGTTTAAGCAGCCACAGTTCTAAAAACAATGAGGTGAAATTAAAGTTATCGCAAAAACCCACAAAGAAAATTTATTTTGTGCCGGGTGGCAAAATCGGAATGTTCTTTCTTCAGGGTGATTACAGAGGTAACCAGTTAATTTCATTAGAAGCTTTTGGAAAATATGTTGGTGACGGGTTCTGGGCAGAAATCAGCATTCCGTTCAGATTTAAAACCAGTCCCGCTTTTACTG
>WBZR01002829.1_pt1 | contig 17048 bp, 6 predicted proteins | sample 5204231 | NCBI WGS metagenome assembly WBZR01 (sample SAMN12412403, study PRJNA552823) | activated sludge metagenome | isolation source: activated sludge from anammox sidestream of wastewater treatment plant... | place: USA: Virginia | collected 2017-08 | reverse complement strand
ACTGGGGCCAGGTCAGGAAGCTCACCGCATTGGACGGCGCGACGTTTGACCAGTTCGGCCAGTCGGTAGCGATCAGCGGGGACACGGCCATCGTCGGGGCTTTCATCGCTGATATCGGAAGCAATATCAATCAAGGCTCGGCCTACGTCTTCGAGCGGAACAACGGCGGGGCCGACAACTGGGGCGAGGTCAAGAAGCTCACCGCATCGGACGGCGCGGCAAGTGACGAGTTCGGCTTCTCGGTAGCGATCAGCGGGGACACGGCCATCGTCGGGGCTGACGGCGATAACATCGGAAGCCATGGCAATCAAGGCTCGGCCTACGTTTTCCTTTGCGTGACAAACACACCGCCGACAATCAACGCGGCGGCCGTGAACCGGACGGAAGGCGCGAGCAGTTCCAATTCCCAGATCGCGACGGTGAGCGACGCCGAGGACGCCGAAAACACGCTGAGCGTCACGGTCAACGGCGGAGCTTCGGCGACAACGAACGGCGTGACAGTCTCGAACATCACGGTGGACGCGATGGGCGTGGTCAAGGCTGATGTCGTGGCCGCCTGCGGAGCGTCGAACGCCAGTTTCACGCTGCGCGTCACCGACAGCGGAAGCTTATTCAACGAAGCGACGCTCAACGTCACAGTGACGGCGGAGACGACCAAGCCGGTGATCATGTGCAACCTCGTCACGCCGCAGAGCGCGAACGCTGATGCGAACTGCTCGGCTCTCGTGCCGGACGTGCGGGCGCTGGTCAGGGCGCAATCGTCCGACAACTGCACGGCCAACGGTGCATTGACCGTCACGCAAAGCCCGGCTCAAGGCTCGACGGTCAGCGGCGCAGGGGCGCACCCGATTACGGTCACAGTGACCGACGCCAGAGGTAATTTCGAGACCTGCGTGGTCGGCTTCACGGTCAACGACGTGACCAAACCCGTGATTGCCTGCAACCTTGTCGTCGCGCAGACTGCGAACGCCGACGCCAACTGTTCGGCTCTCGTGCCGGATGTGCGGGCGCTGGTCAGGGCGCAATCGTCCGACAACTGCACGGCCAACGGCTCATTGACCGTGACGCAATCACCGGTTCAAGGCTCGACGGTCAACGGCGTTGGTTCTCATCCGATCACGGTCACCGTGAAGGACGCCGCGAACAACAGCGAAACCTGCGTGGTCGGCTTCACGGTCAACGACGTGACCAAACCCACGATCACCTGCCCGCCTGACATCACGGTCGGGACGGCGGGCAGTTCGGCGGCGGTCACTTACGCCGCGCCTTCGGTCAGCGACAACTGTTCGGGCGTGGGCGCGCCGATTTGCTCGCCCGCTTCCGGTTCGGCGTTTCTGATCGGCGTGACTACGGTCAACTGCTCGGTCAAGGACGCGGCCAACAATTCCAACTCGTGCTCGTTCAAGGTGACGGTCAACAAGGTCTCGGCGAGTTTCAGCGATCCGCTGGCCTGCACGGGGCCGGGCAATGTCGTGACCGGCACGATCACGATCACCAACAACGGCGTCGCGACGACAAGCGCGGTTGCGGACACGACGTTGCCCGGCGGCCTGCTGGCGTTGCCGGGAACCTGCGCGGCAAACATCGGAACCTGCTCGGTAGTCAACGCTTCGCAGATCAGCTACGCGGGAGCGATTCCGGCGGGGCAGACGGTGACGATCACTTATCAGGCTCAGATCGGCGATCAGGTTGTGACGGGCGCGAAGCTGTGCGCGACGACCGAGGTCAGCTTCAACGGCGGGCCGAAAGCAAGCGTGTCGCCTTGCGTGACGGTGACCTGTCCGACAGTCGGGCCGGGAGCGATCCCTAACGCTCAATCTCCGGTCAGCGATCAGAGAGCCGGTTCGGTGTTGATCTACAACCTCTACACGTCGAGCGCGAGTTCGCCCAACGCGCAGAACACGCGCATCAGCCTGACCAACATTCATGGCGTGTTGCCGGCCAGAGTCCACCTGTTCTTCGTTGATGGGTCGAACTGTTCGGTGGCCGACAGCTACGTTTGTTTGACGGCGAATCAAACGACGAGCTTCCTGGCGGCGGACCTCGATCCGGGAACGACCGGCTACATCGTGGCCGTAGCGGTTGATGACAGGGGCTGTCCGGTGAATTTCAATTACCTGATCGGCGATGAATACGTGAAGCTTGAGGGCGGCCACGCGGCCAACCTCGGAGCCGAAGCGTTCACGGCGATTGCGGGCGGGCTGCCGCGCTGCGACGACAATTCGACGCAGGCCGAGTTGAAGTTCGACGGAGTGAGTTACAGCCAGGCGCCGCGCGTGCTGGCGCTGTCGAACATCGCGTCGAGGGTTGACGGGAACGACACGCTGCTGATCCTGAACCGGATCGGCGGGAATCTGGCGACGGGAGCCTCGACGCTGACGGACGTGTTCGGCATCTTCTACGATGACGCGGAGAACGGAGTGAGCTTCACGTTCAATCCGAGGACGTGCCAGTTCCGTTCGTCAATCACGAGCAGCTTCCCGCGCATCACGCCGCGTTTCGAGTCGTTCGTGCCTGCGGGCCGGAGCGGCTGGTTGAAGCTGTATTCGACCAGCGATCAGGCGATCCTGGGGGCTGCGATCAACTTCAACGCGAACGCGGGAGCGCAGGCGAACGCATTCAATCAGGGCCACAACCTGCACAAGCTGACGCTGACGACGAGCGCGAGTTACACAATCCCGGTCTTCCCGCCGAGTTGTTAGCGGGTTGAGAAACCTGTGGGTTGACGCTTTCCGCACTGAGCAGGGAGAGCAGTTCTTTCAGCCTGTTCTCCCTGTTCTATCTTGATCGGTCTGGATGGTCTTTTCGTTGCCGCCTGATGTTTCCGCGATGGAAATTGCGTGAAATTTGCAGATCGGACTGAGAAAGTGTTGACCCATCGGCGCGCCGTATGATAAACAATCGCCCGTCGTTGGGCTTTCCTCACTACCGGCCAACGATTTACAAGAAAGCCCACCGCACAAGTAATCAGTGAAATCCAAACAGGGCGCCAGCAGAGTATGAGCCTCAGAAAATCGCCAGTCAGCGGCTCTGCGCCACCGGCTTTTTATTTCCACTCACTGGGCCGGTGATCCTGGTAGCGCTTTGGGAATCTTCTGACCTCTGTCCAGATACTGAGGCCACTCATATCACATCCATTACGTGATGGATAATAGATTTGCAGGAAGCGCCTGCGCTGACTCCCCACAATTCAGCCTGGTGTTCTTTCCAGAGGAATAGAACATGAAGCACACACACACACACATGCGCATCACGCCAACCTTGAGACTCATCAAGATATGGCATCTCCCGTTCATTGTCGCTCTAGCTCTGGCCGCAGCCATGCTGTCTGGGCCGGGAATCAAGTTAACTCGCCCAGTCAAAGCGGCTTCAACGTATTTTGTACGCACTGACGGAAGTAACGCCGTCTGCAACGGACTTTCCAACGCTTCAGCGGCGTCGGCTCCCAATTGCGCCTTTCAGACGATTCAGTTCGCCGTCACGACCGCGGCGTCCGGCGATACGATCAATGTCGGCGCAGGCACGTTCAACGAGGACGTCACGATCAGCAAAGCGCTGATCGTCAGCGGATCGGGCGTTGCGAACACGACCGTTTCGGGGCCAATCGGCGGAGGCGGTTCCACCTTCGCCATCACCGCCAGCAATGTCGAACTTAAAAACTTCAAGATCACTCGCGCTGGCAACAACACGACCGATTGGAACAACGCCGGTCTTAACACCGTCGGCGTCTCCATCATCGGTACGGCGCTGACCGGGATGAATGTCCACGACAACCTCATCACGCAGAACCGCACCGGCATTGACGTCAACAACAGCTCCGGCCACACGATTCGCAACAACGTCATCACCGACAACCGCACGGGATTGCTCTTCCGCAACCAAACCGACAATCTCACGGTCGTGGAAAACGAGATCACCGACAACTGGACGGTCGGCGTCCTCTTCCTCGACGCCAGCAGCGGGACCAACGTCCCGGTGCAGACGGCGCTCAACTGCGCGTTCTTCAACAACGACATCAGCGGCAACTGGTACGGGCAGATTGTTGATCGCCAGACTGGCGGCTCGCTTCCGGCGCCGGGCACCACCAATCTAAAGAATTTCAGCGGCAACTGGTTCGGCACGAACACGCCGGTCATTTCAGTAGCCAACAGCGCTGAGCCGGGCTATTCCGTCCAAATCCCGGTGGCGTTCGGTGGCACGGCGACGCCTCCTGGCGGACAACCTGATGTACTCGGTCCCGCGTCCGCCAACTTCGACATCACTCCGCTGCTCGAAACCGGAGTTGACACCAACGTCGAGACCACGTTGGGCCGTGGCGTTTACGGTTTCCAGGGCAATTTCAATAATCTGCGCATTCTTGCGGCTGGCGCCCAAACCGGCGGCAGCGGGCGGATTCAGGAAGGCATCAACCTGACCGGCGCAGGCGGCGTGATCAATTTGCCGTCTGGCGCATACACTGAGCAACTCGTCATCTCGAAGAACCTGACGCTGACGGGCGCGGGCAAGGCCACGACAACGATTCAGGCTCCGGCTTCGATGGTGGCGGGCTTTAACGGCTCGCACCCGATTGTCGAAATCAACAACGGCGCGACCGTCACGGCGTCCGGCTTTACCGTCGCGGGCACTATAAACGCGCCCGGCTGCGGCTTCGATTTTTACGGATTCCTGATCGTGCAAGCAGCGACGCTCAATCTGAGCAACGCCGGTGTGATTGACATTCGCGCCAGCAATTCGGGCCTTTACGGTTGCCAGGACGGCATCGGAGTTCGCGCCGGACGATTGTTCTGGAACACAACCGGCGCGGCCAACCTCGACAACGTAATGATCACCGGCTACCAGAAAGGCGGCGTGGTTATTGATAACACCGGCTCTTCGGGCGATGTGAAGAATTCGATGATCGCCGCTTCGCCGCTTGTCCTACCCATTATCGCGCCAAATGGCGTGCAGGTCGGGCGCGGCGCGTCGGCCATGATCACGGGCAACAACATCAGCGGCAACAAGTGCAATCATCCAACCGCATGCGGCCCTGATCCGCTCACCCAAACCTTCGCCACCGGCGTGCTGGTCTTCGGCGTGGCGGCGACCAACGTGACAGTATCGGGCAATACGTTGACCGACAACGACGTGGGCGCCTACTCGAACACCTTTGGACAAACCTCCAACATCACCGGGAACTTAATCACCAATAACCGTTTCGAAGGCGTTTATCTCGACGCAGGATCGGCCAACGTCACCAACAACACGATCAGCGGGAGCAACATCGGCGTGGTGGCCGTTTCTTTTAGCACGTCCTACGGAGACACAGGCAACAGCTTCCCGACCAATCAGAACTCGGCTGGCGCGATCAACGGCAACCACATTCTGAGCAATATCAAAGGCATTCAGTTGCTGGATGATGACGGCTCCGATTCGTTCACCCCGACCGTTACAGCGTGCGGCAATCGCATCGTCGGCAACACGATGGCTGGATTGGACAATTCGAGCGGCGGCGCCGCCACCGCGACCGACAATTGGTGGGGTTGTAACGCAGGCCCGGGCAACGCGGGCTGCGACGCGGTCACCGGAACCGGCAATCACCCGTTCAACCCGTGGCTCGTGCTCGGCATCACGGCCTCGCCGCCCAATCCGCCGGTGAACACACCCTCGACGCTGACGGCCAGTTTGAAGAAAAACTCAAACGGCGCCGTCGCGTCCTGCGCCGCGCCGAACGGCACGCCGGTTTCGTTTGCCGGAACGGGCGGAATGGTCAGCCCGGTCAATACGACCACCAGCGGCGGAATGGCGATGTCCACTTACACGGCGGGCAATACGCCCGGCGTTTTCAGCGCCTCAACGACAGTGGATAACCAGACCGTTTCGACCGCGATCAACATCACTACGGCGCCGGCGATTACCTGCCCGGCTGACGTTACAGTCGGTTCAGACATCGGGAAGAATACGGCTTCGGTACCCTTCACAGTGACGGCGACCGGCGCCCCCACCCCGACTGTCACCTGCAAAGTAGGCTCGACGGCGATCACCTCGCCTTACAACTTCCCGGTCGGAACGACGACCGTGAACTGCACGGCCACGAACGGGACTGCTCCGGACGCAACCTGCAGCTTCAAGGTGACGGTCAACAAGGTTTCGGCTGCTTTCAGCGATCCGCTCGATTGCACTGGGCCGGGCAATGTCGTGACCGGGACAATCTCGATCACCAACAATGGCAACGTGGCGGCCAGCGCCGCGATGACCACGACCTTACCCACTGGCGGATTGCTCGCGCTGCCGGGAACCTGTGTGGCCAGCGTCGGAACCTGCGCTGTGGTTGACGCCTCGACCATCACGTACTCGAACTCAATCCCGGCTGGGCAGACGGTGACGATCACCTATCTGGCTCAAGTCGGAGATCAGGTGACGACCGGGACGAAGCTGTGCGCGACGACTGAGGTCAGCTTCAACGGCGGGCCGAAGGCAAGCGCATCGCCCTGCGTGACGGTGACTTGCCCGGCGCTCGGCCCCGGTCAGATTCCGAACGCCCAATCTCCGGTCAGCGATCAGAGAGCCGGATCGGTGTTGATCTACAACCTCTACACGTCGAGCGCGAGTTCGCCCAACGCTCAGAACACGCGCATCAGCCTGACCAACATTCATGGCGTGTTGCCGGCCAGAGTGCATCTGTTCTTCGTTGATGGATCGAACTGTTCGGTGGCCGACAGCTACGTTTGTTTGACGGCGAATCAGACGACGAGTTTCCTGGCGGCGGACCTCGATCCGGGAACGACCGGCTACATCGTGGCCGTAGCGGTTGACGACAAGGGCTGCCCGGTGAATTTCAACTATTTGATCGGCGATGAATACGTGAAGCTTGAGAGCGGCCACGCGGCCAACCTCGGAGCGGAAGCGTTCACGGCGATTGCGGGCGGGCTGCCGCGCTGCGACGACAATTCGACGCAGGCCGAGTTGAAGTTCGACGGAGTGAGCTACAGCCATGCGCCGCGCGTGCTGGCGCTGTCGAACATCGCGTCGAGGGTTGACGGGAACGACACGTTGCTGGTGCTCAACCGAATCGGCGGGAATCTGGCGACGGGAGCCTCGACGCTGACGGACGTGTTCGGCATCTTCTACGATGACGGCGAGAACGGAGTGAGCTTTACGTTCAATCCGAGGACGTGCCAGTTCCGTTCGTCAATCACGAGCAGCTTCCCGCGTATCACGCCGCGTTTCGAGTCGTTCGTGCCATCGGGCCGGAGCGGGTGGTTGAAGCTGTATTCGACCAGCGATCAGGCGATCCTGGGGGCTGCGATCAACTTCAACGGGAACGCGGGAAGTTCGTCAGGGGCTTTCAACCAGGGCCACAACTTGCATAAGCTGACGTTGAGTTCATCGGCGGTCTACACGATCCCGGTCTTCCCGCCGAGTTGTTAGCGAGAATAGGCGCTGGCGGTGGGGCTTAAGACCAATGACGTTGAGTTACCCTGGGGCGCACGCTTGCCGCGTGCGCTCCAGGGTATGACGCTTACCCTGACTTCGCGTAATCCTGAGCCGCGCGGGCGCGATTCCCACCTAAAAAATACGTATTGACCCGTAGGCCAAAATACGTAGTCACCTGTATTCACTCCCTCGCCCAAAAACCGCATATTGCGCCAGTCAATCGGGAGTCGCTCAACGGAGCCTGATCCGGTGAGAAAAGCGCTCGTCTTTCACCAACCCGTTAAAGCGCCTTGCAACCCGGCTCGACCAGGCGTTGCCGACGCGGAGGAGAAATTCATGAACCCCACTCGTAATTTCATCCGGCAAATAAAACTCATGACCCTGTCCCGCGTGGCCGGATTGAACTTCACTGTCGCTCTCGGTCTCGCGCTCGCGTCGCTGGCTGGCGGCGCGGCCTGGCTGGGTTGGCGCGCGCAAGGGGCGGCCAACGCGGCTCGCGCTTCGGCGTCGCTCGCGGGCGTGATCACGGTCAACGATTCGGGCGTGGCGATCAATGCGACCGACGGCAAATGCACGCTGCCCGAAGCGATCATCGCGGCCAACACCGACACGGCGTCAGGCGGGATGACGGGCGAGTGCGCGGCGGGCGCCGGAGCCGACACGATCAACATCAATCTGGCGCCGGGCGCGGTGATCAGCTTCGCCACGTCGCACAACTGGGAGTACGGGCCGAACGCGCTGCCGCCGATCACGAGCGACATCACGATCAACGGCAATGGCGCCGCGCTCGATTCGACGGCGGCTGTGCGGCTGCGCTTCCTCTACGTTTCGGGCGGGCTGTCGTACAACGCGGGGACGATGCAGGGGTTGCGCTTCGGCCGGCTGACGCTGCGCGACCTGACGCTGCGCAACGGCAAGGCCAATGGCGGCGACTCGGGAACTGGCGGTGGCGGCGCGGGGATGGGCGGAGCGATCTTCAACCAGGGCGAGTTGACGCTGGAGCGCGTCACACTCGCGGGCAACACGGCCACCGGCGGCAGCGGTGGTGTGGGCAGCGGACGTGGCGGCGGGGGCATGGGCCAGGACGCGCAGGGTGACAATGGTGGTGGATTTGGCGGGGCGACGCTCGGCGTGGGCGGCAACGGCGGTAATAGTACTAGCGGCGGCGGCGGCGGCGGCGGTTTCCTGCCGGCCGCGAACGGCGGGAATGCGAGTGGATCGAATGGCGGCGCCGGTGGTGGGCTGGGATTGCTCGGCGGCGGCGGCGGCGGCGGCAGCAGCGGCGGCGTGGGCGGCGTGGGCGGTGATGGTGGTGGTGGTGGCGGTGGCGGCATCGACAACGGTGGCTTCGGTAGCAACTTCGGCTTCGGCGGCGGCGACGGCGGCAGCGGCGGCGGCGGCGGCGGCGGTGTCGGCGGCGGCGGCGGCTTCGGCACCGGCAGTGGCAGCGGCGGTGGAGGCGGCTTAGGAGGAGGCGGCGGCGCCATCCGCGGAAGTGGTGGCTTCGGCGGAGGAGGAGGCAGATCCGGGGGTGGAGGCGGCTTAGGCGGCGGCGTCGGCCGTGTCGGCGGCGGCGGCGGCGGCGGCCTGGGCGGGGCGATCTTCAACCATCGCGGAGCGCTCACGCTCATCAACTCCACCCTCTCCGGCAATGCGGCGCGTGGCGGCGACGGCGGCGGCAACCCGAACAGCGGCGGAGCGGGCGGCGACGGCGGCAGCGGCCTTGGCGGCGCGATCTTCAACCTCAACGGCACGGTCACAATCTTCAACAGCACTCTCGCCGCCAACACCGTCACGGCGGGCGTAGGTGGCACGAGCTTCAATGGTACCGGCAATCCGGGGCAGGCCGACGGCGGCGCGCTCTACAACGTCGCTTTCGGTAACAAGATCGAGGACGGCTCGGCTTCGACCGCCACCGTCACGCTGCGCAACACGATCCTCGCCCGTTCGACCGGCGGCGACGACCTGGTTAATGACAAGCGCGACGGCTCGCAGACGAACACGGCGGCGATTGACCTGGGCGGCCGCAACATCGTCGAGACGCGCGAGGCCAGGCCGGGCACAACGCTCGGTTCGCCCTTCAGCACAGCCAATCCGATGTTGGGCGGGCTGAATAACTACGGCGGGCTGACGCCGACGCTGCTCCCGCTGACGGGCAGTCCGGCCATCAACAACGGCGCGAACGCCGACACGCCGCCGGGCGTGACGACCGACCAGCGCGGCTCCGCGCGCGTCAGCGATGCGACGGTGGACATCGGCGCGGTCGAGGTTCTGCTATCGCCCGACCTGACGATCTTCAAGACGGACGGCGGCGCGAACTTCGCCACCGGCGCGACCGGCAGCTACGCCATCCTCGTCAGCAACGTGGCCGGCGCGGGCGGCGCGACCACGGGACAGATCATCGTCGCCGACACGCTGCCCGCCAACCTGACGCTGGCCGGGTTCGGCGGGACGGGTTGGAGTTGCACGGGCGCGGGCACGGCCAAGGTCAGTTGTACGCACGCGGGGCCGCTGGCCGGGGGCGCGAGCCTGCCGCCGTTGACGCTCAACGTCAATGTGGGCGCGGGCACGCCGGCGAGCGTCACCAACACGGCGGCGGTCGCCACCAAGGGCGAACTCAACACGGCCAACAACTCCTCCACCGACGTGACGACCGTCAGTCCGGCGCCGGCACCGACACCGACGCCGACACCGACGCCGACACCGACACCGCCGCCCGCGCAGACCTCGCCAATCGGCCCGGGATTCGCGGTCGCGCCTTCGTCGCTCGACGCGCCTTCGGATCAGGAAGCCGGATCGGTGTTGATTTACAACGTCTACAGTTCGGCCCCCGCAAACCCGGCGCACACGAACACGCGCATCAGCCTGACCAACACTCACTCGACGCAGGGTGTCGCCGTCCACCTCTTCTTCGTTGACGGGTCGAATTGCTCGGTCTCGGACGCCTTCACCTGCCTGACCAGAAGCCAGACAATCAGCTTCCTCGCCTCGGACATTGATCCGGGCGTGACCGGTTACCTGGTCGCCGTCGCCACCGATTCGGCGACGGGCTGTCCGATCAATTTCAATTACCTGATCGGGGACGAACACGTCCGGCTCAGCAGCGGCCACAGCGCCAAGCTCGGCGCCGAAGCCTTCTCCGCCATAGCGGCGACGCCGTCTGTCTGCGACTCGAATTCGGTGACGGCGGCGGTCTCCTTCGACGGGGTGAATTACACGCGCACGCCGCGCGTGCTGGGTCTGGCCAACATCCCAAGCCCGAGCGACGGCGCCAGCGCGTTGATTGTGCTCAACCGCCCGAGCGGCAACCTGATGACGGGGGCGTCCACCATCGGCGGCGTCTTCGGCCTGCTTTACGACGACGCCGAGAACGGCTACAGCTTCACTTTCAGCTCCGGCCAGTGCCAGTTCAGGGGAATTGTTTCGGACGGCTTTCCGCGCACGACGCCGCGAGTTTCAATGATCATCCCGGCGGGCCGCAGCGGCTGGGCGAAGCTTTACCGGACCGATCCGGGCGGGTTGATTGGCGCGCAACTCGACTTGAACCAGAACGTGGGGACGAACGCGTCGGCGTTCACGGGCGGGGCGAACCTGCACAAGTTGACGCTGAACGAGGGAGTGGACAGCTTCATCATTCCGGTCATCCCGCCGAATTGTTGAGAGAATCGGGAAACTTGAAAGCGGAGGAGCGGGGGATGAGATACTCTCCCGCTCCTTTCGTTTTTGTGCTAAACATTCAGCCATGCCGGAACTGCCTGAAGTCGAAATCGTCACAAAGCGTTTGCGTGAATTGATCGCCGGAAAGACGATCATCAAGGCTCAACTGATCCGAGCCGGACTCGCGCCTGAAAATTCCCCACGCCAGTTTGCGGCGTCGCTCCGGGGCGCGCGCGTTGATGAAGTGGCGCGGCGCGGCAAACACATCCTCGCGCATCTCTCGAACCGGCGCACGCTGATCACACATCTGCGGATGACCGGGCGATTTATCTACCTCGATCAAGACGCCGAACACACGCCGCATACGCACGCCGTGTTGTGGCTGGATGGCGGCAAAAAATTACTGTTCGACGATCAGCGCCACTTCGGTTTGATGATGGTCGCGCTCACGGATGAACTCGACCGCGTGAAGCATCTCGCCAAACTCGCGCCGGAGCCTTTCAGCCGGGAGTTTTCGCCCGAATATCTTCACGACACGTTCAAACGCAGTTCGCAACAGATCAAGCTTGCGCTGCTCGACCAGACGAAGGTCGTGGGGTTGGGCAACATCTACGCGGCTGAGGCGCTGCACCGCGCGAAGATCAATCCGCGTTTGCCGGCGAAGAAGCTTTCAAAGCCACGCATCGTCACGCTGCACGGAGAAATCCTGGCGGTTCTCAGCGAAGCCATCGCCAACGACAATGAGTTCGACGCGGAGACGGGAGATTTGGATTCGGGTTACGGCAGGTACGATCAGTTGGCGCGCGTTTATGAACGCGAAGGGCAGCCTTGCCTGGCTTGCGGCTCGCAGATACGCCGCTTCACACAGGGCGCCAGATCAACTTATTTCTGTCCGCATTGCCAGCGGAGGTGAGTGAAATAAAGAAGGCCCGCCGCGCGTTGGGGCGGGTATGCTTTTCCATCTCCCTTTGTCGAGTCGCGCACACTTCCCGCAGAGCGGCGCCATTCGCTTAATCCAGCTTGCGAACGTTACTGATTGGGAAAGTGTTTGCTGCATTTTGGATATGTGTATGCCCCAACATCGAATTGCGTCTTTAGTCTGATGAATTACTGCGTCAGCTTTGTGAGCCGGCAGGCGTTTGATGCGCAGAAATACCAGCGGCTTCCGAGGACGCGTTTGTCCATCCGAACTGCGCGGCAATGACGTCACTCGCTTTTGCGTCAAGCTCCTCCGCCGTCATGAAGGCATGCATAAAAGCGGCGCCATCAACGCCATGAAATTGGTTGAGTCCCCTTAGTAAAAAAATAGGCGTTATTGAATTTGGATACGGCTTGGAAAATCAGCCGATGAGAGGGCAAGATAGCCAGCCAGACCCCGTATATCATCGTGGTTCGAGCAGCAGGTGGTTGAAAGCCGGAAAAAAGGAGAAAGACATTGATCACAGCAGACCAGCTATTGGCGCACGTCGTCGGTGATTACATCCTGCAAAGCGACTGGATGGCGACGGAGAAAACAAAGCGAAGCGTTGCGGCGGCGGCCCACGCCGTCTCATACGCAGTGCCGTTCGTAATCGCTTTCCGCCCGTCCTGGGCGGCTCTCGCGGTTATTACCGGCACTCACTTTGTTATAGACAGATGGAGATTGGCGCGGTTTGTGATCTACGCCAAGAATTTCATGGCGCCGCGCTCGAAATGGGCTTCCTGGTCTGATTGCGCCGGGACTGGTTATCACAAGGATGTTCCTCCGTGGCTGTCGGTGTGGTTGCTCATCATTGTTGATAACACAATGCATGTTTTTATCAACGGGCTGGCTCTTGAGTTTCTGTGAAGGGCGCAGTCTCGGTCAAACTCTTAAGCGCGTGGCGCAAGACTGTAAAAATGACTGCCTCCAACGTATTATTGTCCGCGTTGCCGGAGCAGATGGAAGAACACACCCTGGTTCGCTGTCGTATTGGTCTCCGCGAAAGTTTGCCGGTCGGCCGGCTATTGAAATTTAGCGAAGGCTCCACGAACTGAGAATGAAAAACCGTCCATCTTCACATTTCTTCCTGCTCATCCTGTTGCTTGCGCTCGACGCGCTCGCCTATTTCGCCATTTACCGCGCAGGCGTGGCGCGCGGCTATTCGCCGTCGCTGCTGCTTGCGGCGCGCGATCTGGCGCTCTTTTTTCCGATCTTCGTGATTTTCGTCTGGATCGCGCGGCGGCATCGTTACGCGGGTGACCTGACTCTGTTCACCATCGCGATCCTGCTCTTCGGCATCGGCCAATTCACGCAATACCGCCTTTTCACCGACCCGGAATACAGCGCCGACAAACGTTCGGAGGCGCGAGCGGCGCGTCTGGCGAAAGCCAACACGCTGCAACAGCGCTACGTCAATCAGTATTACGACGCCGACAAGAAACGCGCGCTGTTCGGCGATCCCGATTTCAAAATCCCGATCAAGGATGCGAGCGCGAACTCGCAGGAAGAGAGTTACTGGACTCTGAAACGGATTCTTTCGTCCATCTCGACGATCATCCCGATACTGGGGATGCTGGGCTTTTGCGTCGCGTTTATCGGCGCCAAGCGCGACGACGTGTTGCTGTGGCTTCAGCGGCGCAGCTTCCTGATCGGATTGCTGACGACCGTGCCGTTCGCGGTGATTGCGATTGTTTATTCGAGCGGCGGGAAATTCCTCGGCGCCACCACGCCCTGGGAGGCCGTGAAGATCACCTTTCTGCTCAGCTACGCCGGGATATTGGCCGATCATTACCGCAATCTTTCGCGGACTTATTGGGGATTACCGCCCTGGCGGTTCACGCTGCCGTTTTTGCTGGTGGCGATCATGCCGGTCATCCCGTTCTTCGCGCTATCGGATTTCGGGCAGATGCTGGTCTTCTTCGGCGCTTACGTGACGCTTTACGTTGTCGCAGTGCGGCGGCTGCCGCAAGTGACCATGGCGATTGTGTTGATCCTCGTGTTGCTCGGCGCTTCGATTTTTGCTGCGGGAATTTATAACACTGTTGTTGATGTCTTCAGCGATAACGCGCAGGTTTCGGCAGTGGAGCGCGTCAAAGGGCTGGTCAGCCAGGGCGTCCCGCGCCGCATTCATCAGCGGTTTTATTTGTGGCGGCACGGCGGCATCGCTCCCGATCCCGATGAGAATTGGTGGTGGGCCGACGAATCAGCCGACGCCGAGGGCCGGGGTGTGTCGAACGATGAAGCGTGGTATAACAAATACGCTTACCAGCCCTCGCAGGCGCTCTTCGGCGTGAGCGATGGCCGGGCGCTCGGATCGGGTCTTGGGCGTGGTTATCCCGAAAGCGTGCCCATCGCCGATTCGGATTTCATCTACGCCGCAGTCGCCGAAGAGATGGGGCTTGCGGGCGGCGCGGTCATCATCGCCGCGTTCATCATTATCGTAATCGCCGGGATGCGCACGGCAATCGAAGCGCGCGATATGTATACCAAACTGATCGCGGCTGGCATCACGGCGTTTCTAGGTTTTCAGGCCGTCATCAACATCGGCGGAGTGACCCGCATGTTGCCGATGACCGGAATCACGCTCCCGTTCGTAAGTCACGGCGGATGGTCGTTGCTGACCAGCTTTTTTATGCTGGGAATGTTGATGGCGATTTCGCACAGGAATAACAGTCAGCAGCAGACAGAAGGCAGTAGACAGTAGGAGGCAGGCAGCAGATACGGAACAATATCCGATTGCCCGCGCGCTCTTACTTCTGTCTTCTGTCTTCTGCCTTCTGCCTTCTATGAAAGTCACAGTAGGACAAATCACCGACCGAGGTCTCAATCCGAAACGCCTGTCGAACGAGGATAACTTGCTGGCGCTGCCTGATCGCGGGTTATATCTGGTCGCTGACGGCGTCGGCGGGCGGTTGGGCGGCGAAGTCGCAAGCCAGACCGTCGTTGACGTGTTTTCAATCGTCTTCTCCCAGCAGCATCACGAGGATTTGCGCAAGGTCATCGAAAACACCATCGAGTTCTGCAATCAGAAAATTTTCGAAGACGCGCTCTCGAATCCGGACCTCAACGGGATGGCGACGACCATTGCGTTGCTGGCCGTCGAAGGCAGGCGAGCGATCATCGCGCACGTCGGCGACAGCCGCGTTTACCGCTTCGACCGGAAAGGCTTGATCTGTCTGACCGAGGATCACAGCGAGGTCAGCGAGGCTCTGCGCGCCGGATTGATCACCGCCGAACAGGCCGCGCAACATCCGCGCCGCAACGTGATCAGCCGCGCGCTCGGCGCCGAACTCGAAGTCGAAGCCGATTTCCGCGAAATCGAAATTGACGATCAGACCAGCTTCGTGCTTTGCAGCGACGGCATCACCCGCCACATCACCGACCAGGAGATCGCGCGGTTGATGAAAGGCGGGCAGCGTCCGCAAACGGTCTGTGAGCGGATGAAGCACCTTTGTTATCAGGGCGGCGCCGAAGACAACCTGACCGCCGTCGTGGTTGATTTCGGCCAGCGCCAGTACGCCGAAGATCCGACCAGGCCGCGCATCCCCGCCAAAGCCGCGCAGGCTCACGCCGCTCCCGCGCCGCAACGTCAGACGAATCGCATCGAAGTTGATCTAAAACCAGCTCAACGCGCGCCCGAAAAACAGAGACGCGAACAGGACAACGATTCAACGCCGCCGCAGCAGCAGCAAAAAGACTCCGCCAAATTTCAATCGGAGCATTCGTCATCGCCGCAACCTGGCGCTCATTCGGGAGCGGAAAAAATCAAAGAGTCGAAATCCCGCGATGCGAAAAGGCAGAGCGGGGAAGCGTTACTGAAAGGAGAGATGTCGAAACTTATGAAGATGAGCCTGTTATTCATTGCGGCGGTTATGGGCGCGGTGATTGGCGTTCTCCTTTACGCTTTCAGCCCGCTCAACGGGATCGTGAACAATCTGATGGGAAACGTTGATCCGTACGAGAAGCGGCAGATTCACTATCGCCCGGCCGACCCGGAGATCAACGCCGCGTTCGCGCGCCATCTGGAAGGCCATTCCGACGAAGCCCGGACGCGCATCAACGCCGTCCTGGCGACTAATCCGGCGAGCGCCGAAGCGCTTTATTATCTGGGCCGCATTGATCTCGATCAGAAGAAATACGATGACGCGGTGAATCGGCTGAATCAGGCGGCGAAGCTGGATGCGAAATTGCCCGACATCTGGGCGCATCTGGCGTGGGCTTATATGTCGCTGGGCCAAACGCGCAACGCGCAGGACGCGCTGCGGAATCTCTCCGCGCCATCTTCGTCGAGCGCGCCGCAGGCGAGTCCGACGCCGGCTGGTTGAGGAAGAAGGGGGGGTGGGGAGTAGGGAGTGGGGGAAGGAATTTTTCCCCTACTCCCAACTCCCTACTCCCTGCTCCCAAAAAAGATGCCTGAACTGAAACTTGAAAACAGTCTGGTAGACAACCGCTACGAAGTTCTGGAGCGGCTGAGCCGAGGCAGCTTTGCGGAAATTTTCGTCGCGCGTGACCGCGAGGCGGGCGGAATGGAAGTCGTAATCAAGGCGCTCAACACCAGCCTGCAAGGCACGCCCGACGCCGACCTGGAACGCACGCTGATCGAAAACTTCCAGAATGAAGCGGTCGCGCTCGACGCCGTGCGCCATCCGAACGTGATTTTGCGATGGGGGCACGGCACCGCCGCCGATCTGCGCGGAACGCCTTTTCATTACCTTGTGCTGGAATACATGCCTGGCGGTGATCTGCTCAAACTCTGCCGCGCGGCGCCGAATAACGCGCTGCCGCTCGACAGGGCGCTCTTTTATTTCAAACAAGCCTGCGAAGCGCTGGCTTACGCGCACGACAAAGGCATCATTCACCGCGACCTCAAGCCGAATAACTTCCTGCTCGGCGACGACCACCGCACGTTGAAGATCGCCGATTTCGGCGTGGCCAAAATCACCACCGGCGAAGACACCGAGATCGTGATCCCTAGCCAGTACGTGCTGCCGGATGCGCCGCGCACGGGCATCGTGAT
>WBZR01002828.1_pt1 | contig 17051 bp, 15 predicted proteins | sample 5204231 | NCBI WGS metagenome assembly WBZR01 (sample SAMN12412403, study PRJNA552823) | activated sludge metagenome | isolation source: activated sludge from anammox sidestream of wastewater treatment plant... | place: USA: Virginia | collected 2017-08 | reverse complement strand
AGGGCGCGTAGGTCGCCTCGATGAATTCGCCTAGGGTGAGGGGTGCGGGGCCGTCGAGCCCGAACGTAGGCTCGCGCCCGTGGGCCACATTGCCGAGCACCCGCTCGCAGCGCTGCCGGGCCTGCTCGGGCGTCAGCACCCCGACCTTGCCGAGCGCCACGCGCAGCCCGCGTCCCAGCTGCGCGTAGAACGCGCGAACGCCGGACGGCTGGATCCGCACGACGAAGCCGGGCAAACGGCTATCGCGGATCTCGAAGGGCTTCTGGGCGGGCTGAGCGGCCGCGCTCGCGAGCAGCCGCGCTCCGATGATTGCGCGCACAACTCAGGACCTGAGTTGGTGCGCCGAGGCTAGTGCACGTATAAGAGCAACCGCAATGTAACGGGGGCGAACTCGGGCGAATGGCGTCGCGTTCCGAGTGGCTCAGAAAAAATTGTTGGATCAGTTAGTTGCGGGCTTCTTGCGACCAACTGCCTGATTTGGAAGAAGCCGGCGAAAACCGGCAGAATCCAGTTCGCAATACAGCTCCTGGCAAGTCAATAAGTGAACACCGGCACCGATCCCCGCATCGAGACCCTCGAGGTCAAGTGCGCCTTCCTCGATCGCAGCATCCAGGAATTGAGTGACGTGCTGGCCCGCCAGCAGCAGGAACTGGAGCAGGCCCGCGCGCGCATCGAGGATCTCGCCCGGCAGCTGGTGGCGCTCGACGCCGCCATGGACGGCACCGGTGGCCCGCCGGACCCGCGCGCGGAAGTCCCGCCGCACTACTAGGCGGTCCGCCCGCAGCCGCTCCCTGCTCGCGGCGCCGCGGCGCTGGTGGCGGCGGCTGCGACGGCTTCCGGCGGGACTGCAGTTCACCGCGGTGGTCGTGGCGCTGGCGGCCACGGTGCTGCTCGCCAACCTCGCCTACCAGGTGATCCGCAAGCCCACGGAGCTGTTCTTCCCGGTCAGCGGCGTCCTGCACAAGACGCCGGCGGAGACCTGGAAGGCCTACGGCCCGATCTTCATCCAGCACTCCACGGCGACCATCACGCCCGAGTTCCTCGCGGCGCTGGCCCAGGCGGAGGCCTCGGGCAACCCCGTGGTGCGCACCTACTGGCGGCTGTCACTGCGCCAGGATGCGCCCTTCGATGTCTACCGCCCCGCCTCCAGCGCCGTCGGCCTGTACCAGATCACCGACGGCAACTTCGCCCAGGCGCGCCGCTACTGCATCCACCGGCACCGCGTGGTGGAAGACGGCCCCTGGAACGACCCGCGCAGCTGCTGGTTCAACTGGCTGTACTTCCGGGTGGTGCCGAGCCATGCGGCGGAGATGACCTCGGCCTGGCTCGACCGCCAGGTCAACGCCATCCTCGCGCGCCACCGCATCCGCCGCGCTTCGCCGGCACAACTGCAGGACATCGCCACGCTGGCCCATCTCTGCGGGCCGGGCGTGGCCGATGCCTACGCGCGTCGGGGCTTCCGCCTGGCGCGCGGCCAGCGCTGCGGGGACCACGACCCGCGGGCCTACCTGGCGAAGCTGCGGCGGCTGGTGGCGGAGTTTCGCGCCATGCGCAACCGGGACGCCTGACCCGCCACTGCGACATGCCGCCAGTGTGCTTTCGTATCGTGCCCTGTAATATTGCAGGCTCGTTTTTACGGTACTCCACCTTCCAGACATGACCCACCCGGCAGCGGTGTCACACGGTGACACCTCGTCCAGCGATTTCACCGATGTCACCGAGATGGCCGGCGAACCCATTTCCGCCGAGCAGCTGGAACGGCTCTGCCACCGCTACTTCTGGGCGGCCGGCTACTGCCAGGGCAAGGATGTCGTGGAACTCGCCTGCGGCACCGGGCCGGGACTCGGCATCCTGGGGCGCACGGCGCGCCAGCTCGATGCCGGGGACTTCAGCAGCCAGATGGTGGAACGCGTACGCCGCCACTACGGCGACCGGGTGCCGGTGCAGCGCTTCGATGCCCAGCACATGCCGTACCCGGACCACTCACGCGATGTCATCCTCATCTTCGAGGCGCTCTACTACCTGCCCGACGTGGCGGCGTTTTTCCGCGAGTGCCGGCGGGTGCTGCGGCCGGGCGGCCGGCTGCTGATCGCCACCGCCAACAAGGACCTGGCCGACTTCAACCCGAGCCCGCACAGCCACCAGTACCTGGGCGTGGCGGAACTCCACCGGGAACTCGACCGCGAGGCCTTCGCCGTCCGATGCCTGGGCCATCTCGACGTTGGCAGCATTTCGCTGCGCCAGAAGGTCCTGCGCCCCGTCAAGCGGCTGGTGGTCGCCACCGGCCTGATGCCAAGAACGATGCGCGGCAAGCGCCTGCTGAAGCGCCTGGTCTTCGGCCAGCCGGTGCCGATGCCGGCGGAAATCGCCGACGGCCAGCGGCCGGCGGATGTCACCGGCAGCCTCGCGGAGCTGCCACCAGGGCAGGCGGACCGTCGCCACAAAGTCATCTATTGCGAGGCTACACTGCGCAGCTGACCACCGGGCCGCGCCACCAACGGCTCCCCAGACCAGGAAGTCATCCCCCCATGGTTCAGAGACAGGTTCCATTCTTCAATTACCGCGCCCTGTTCGAGTCCCAGGAGCAGGAGCTGACGGCCGCCGTCGTCGACGTCATGCGCCGCGGAGCCTACATCCTCCAGCAGGACCTCGCCGGCTTCGAACAACGCCTGCGCGAGTTCCTCGGTGTCAAGTACGCCTTCGGCGTGGCCGACGGTACCAATGCCCTGATCATCGCCCTGCAGGCCGCCGGCATCGGCCGTGGCGACGAGGTCATCGTCCCATCGCATACCTATGTTGCCAGCGCCGCATCGATCCACCTCGCCGGCGCGACCCCGGTCCTGGTCGAATGCCGCGACGACCACATGATCGACCCGGCGGGCGTGCGCGCCGCCATCACCGCGCGAACACGCGCCATCATGCCGGTGCAGCTCAACGGGCGAACCGCTGCCATGGACGAGATCATGGCGATCGCCGGCGAGCATGGGCTGAAGGTCATCGAGGATGCCGCCCAGGCGCTGGGATCACGGTTCCGCGGCCGCTTTGCCGGCACCTTCGGCGCGGCCGGAACCTACAGCTTCTATCCGGCCAAGCTGCTGGGCTGCTTCGGCGATGGCGGCGGAGTGGTGACCAACGACGATGCCATGGGCGAACGCCTGGCCCTGCTGCGCGACCATGGCCGCGACAGCCAGGGCGAGGTGGTCGGCTGGGGCACGAACTCCCGCCTCGACAACCTGCAGGCCGCCATCCTCAACGTGAAGTTCAGGAGCTTCGCCGCAGACCTCGAGCGCCGCCGCCGGCTCGCCGCCATGTATGACGAAGGCCTGCGCGACCTCGCGGAACTGCTGCTGCCGCCCGCCCCGGACGCCGACCGGGACCACCACGACGTCTACCAGAACTACGAAATCGAGGCCGCACGCCGCGATGACCTGAAGCAGCACCTCGAACAGCGCGGGGTACGCACCATCATCCAGTTCGGCGGCAAGGCCGTGCACCAGTATCCGGGGCTCGGGCTCGGCGGCTACCGCCTGCCGCGGACCGAACTGCTGTATCGCCGGGCGCTGCTGCTGCCCATGAATACCTCGCTCAGCGACGAGGATATCGACTACGTGGTCGGCTGCATCCGCGGCTTCTACGGCCGCTCCTGAGGCATGGGCGACAGGGCCTGGCAATCCGAACTCGGCGGGCTGGCCGATCCGGCGCAGTACACCGCGCCGCTGGCCGTCCCCGCCGGCGATGGCGCGCGCCTGCTCGGCCTGCTGCGCTGCATGCTGGTCATCCGCCACACCGAGGACCAGATCGGCCGCCTGGTCGTCGACGGCCTGGCACGCACCCCCTGTCACCTCGGCATCGGCCAGGAAGCCGTCGCGGTCGGCATCGCCACCCGCCTGCGGCCCACCGACCGCGTGTTCGGCAACCACCGCTCGCACTCGCATTTCCTGGCGCTGGGCGGTTCGCCCACCAGCCTGATCGCCGAAGTCCTCGGCAAGGCCATCGGTACCTCGCGCGGCATGGGCGGCTCCATGCACCTGCTCGGCCGTGAGTTCGGCTTCCACGGCTCGGTACCCATTGTCGGCGCCACCATTCCCATCGCCGTGGGCGCCGGACTGGCCGCGAAGCTGGATGGCGGCGACAGCATCGCCGTGGCCTTCTTCGGCGACGGCGCCACCGAGGAGGGCGTGTTCCACGAGTCGATGAACCTCGCGGTGGTATACGGCCTGCCGGTGCTGTTCGTCTGCGAGAACAACCTGTTTTCCAGTCATCTCGACATCGAGTACCGCCAGCCGAGCGACCGCATCGGCCGCTATGCCGAGGCGCATCGCGTGCGCAGCCTGACAGTCGACGGCAACGACCTGCTGGCAGTGGAAGCGGCGGCCGACGAGCTGGTCGGCGCTGCCCGGCGCGGCGCCGGCCCGGCCCTGCTCGAGGCCGTGACCTACCGCTTCCGCGGCCATGTCGGTCCCAACGAGGACATCGACGTCGGCGTCCACCGGCGCATGGAGGATGTCCAGGCCTGGAAGCGCCGCTGCCCGATCCGGCGCCTGCAGGACGGGCTGGTCGCCGCGGGCATTGCCAGCGCCGGCGGACTCGCGGAACTCGATCGGGAGGTTGCCGCCGAGGTCGCCGAGGCCGTCGTCCTCGCGCGCCGCGCCGGGTACCCGGAACCCTCCGCCCTGCTCGACCTCGTCTACGCGGGCCCGCGATGAGCACCCCGACGCAGCCAGCCGGGCAGGAAATCGGCTACGGCGACGCCATCCGCGAGGGCTTCGTCCACCTGCTGTCCCGGCATCGCAACGTGTTCGCGATCGGCCAGGGACTGTGGAGCCCATGGTACGTCGGCAATTCGATGACCGACCTCGACAAGCTCTTCGGCAAGGACCGCATCATCGACACGCCGGTGTCCGAACTGGCCTGCACCGGCGCGGCGGTGGGCGCCGCGCTCTGCGGCTACCGGCCCATCGTCATCCACCCGCGCATGGACTTCATGGTCCTGGCGGCGGACCAGATCATCAACCAGGCGGCGAAGTGGCACCACATGCTGGGCGGCCAGGCCACCGCGCCGGTCACCATCCGCGCCATCATCAACCGCGGCGGCGAGCAGGGAGCGCAGCACTCGCAGGCACTCCACAGCTGGTTCGCCCACGTCCCCGGCCTGCGCGTCGTCATGCCGGCGAGCGTTGCCGATGCCCGCGACCTGCTGGTCGCCAGCGTGCTCTGCGACGACCCGGTGATGTACATTGATGACCGCTGGCTGTACGAGCGCAGGGCCGTGCTGCCGGCCGTCGTCGAGCGCCCGCTGACCGCCGAGGGGCCGCGCATCGTACGCGCCGGCAGGGATATCACGCTGGTCGGTGCCGGCTACGCAGCCTGGCTCTGCGAACAGGCGGCCGGACTCCTCGCCGCCAGGGACATCGATGCCGAGGTGATCGACATCCGCGTCCTGAATCCCTTCGATGCCCGTGAAATCATCGCCTCGGTGGCGCGCACCGGCCGCCTGTGCGTGGTGGACGGGGGCTGGCGCAATGCCGGCTGGGCGGCCGAGGTCATCGCCAGCGTCACCGAGGCGCTGGATCCGAGCGTCCTGAAATCGGCGCCGCGGCGCATCACCCTGCCCGATGCCCCGGCTCCGACCAGCAAGCCGCTGGAGCACGCCTATTACCCCGATGCGCAGGCTGTTGCCGATGCGGCACGTGCCTGCCTGTCAGCAAGCAGGACCAGCCCATGAAACGCCTTCTCGATTTCAGCGCAGCGCTGGCTGGCCTGCTGCTGGCCTCGCCGGTGCTGCTGCCGGTCATGTTCCTGGTCTGGCGGCAGGACCGGCATTCGCCGTTCTACATCGCGCCGCGGGTTGGCCGCGATGGCCGCCTGTTCCGCATGGTCAAGCTGCGCTCCATGCGCATCAACGCCGACCGGACCGGCGTCGATTCCACCTCCGCCGCGGACAACCGGATCACGCCGGTCGGGCATTTCATCCGCCGCTACAAGCTCGACGAGGTCACGCAGCTGTGGAACGTGCTCATCGGCGACATGAGCCTGGTCGGACCGCGGCCGAACGTGGAACGCGAGACTCGGCTCTACACCGCCGCCGAGCAGGGGCTGCTGTCCGTGAAGCCGGGGATCACGGACTACGCCTCCATCGTCTTTGCCGATGAGGGCGAGATCCTTGCCGGGCACCCCGATCCCGACCTCGGCTACAACCAGCTGATCCGCCCCTGGAAGAGCCGCCTCGGCCTGTTCTGCATCCAGCATTCCGGCATCGCGCTCGATCTCAGGCTGATCGGCCTCACGATGCTGGCCATCGTTTCCCGCGAACGGGCCCTGGCCGCCGTGTCACGCGACCTCGATGCCCGTGGGGCCCCAGCCGAGCTGGTAGAGGTCGCTCGGCGCCGCCAGGCGCTGGTGCCGCACCCGCCACCCGGCGCCAGCAGCGTGGTGCAGTCGCGGGATGTCGTTGCGGTATAGTCCATCCTGATGACAGGGGACGGCTGACACTGGCCTGCGGAGGGGTGCCATCTTGATCAGGAAACTGCGCTCCCGGCTCGTCCGGGTGCCGGTCGGTGTCAAACGCACGATCGTGGCCAGTGGTGACGTCGCCCTGACCGTACTGGCGCTCGCGGCAACCCTGCTGGTCCTCGGTTACCACCTGTGGCCGGCCAGCCATGGACTGCAGGCCCTCTTCGGCCTCTGTGCCGCACTGACCATTCCGGTGCTCAGCGCACAGCGCCTGTATCACGCCATCATTCGCTTCATCGGCTCGGAGATGCATGCGCAGCTGCTGCGCGGCACGACACTCATTGCACTGGCCATCGCCCTGTCGGCCTTCCTGCTCGACATTGGCGGCCCGCGGGCCGCCATCGCGATCGGGCTGGTGTTCTGGACCTTCGCATCGTTCCTACTCGGCGGCGCGCGGGTGCTGATGCGCGCGATCGTCATGGGCTCCAATGACAAGGGCGAGCCGGTGGCCATCTACGGCGCCGGCGAAGCCGGCCGGCGCCTGGTGGCAGCCGCGGCAAACAGCCATGAGCTGCGCCCGGTGCTGTTCGTGGATGACGACCCCAAGCTGCAGGGGCGCATGGTGGCCGGCGTCAGGGTGAGCGCCCCGGCAGAGCTGGTGGACCTGGTTCCGGACCAGCAGATCCGCCGGGTGCTGCTCGCACTGCCATCGGTCAGCCGCCACCGGCGCCGGCAGATCCTCGAGGGCCTCAAGTCACTCCCGGTCCAGGTCCAGACCGTGCCTGACATCGGCGATCTCATCACCGGCAAGGCCAGGCTCGATGAGCTGCGCGACGTGAGCGTGGCCGACATCCTGGGCCGTGATCCCGTCGCCCCGGACCATGAACTGCTCGACGCCTGCATACGCGGCAAGAACGTCATGGTCACCGGCGCCGGCGGCTCCATCGGCTCGGAGCTGTGCCGGCAGATCATCGAACTCGGCGCGACGCGCCTGGTGCTGTTCGAGATCTCCGAGCTGGCGCTTTACAGCATCGAGCGCGAATTGCGCGCGCGTCTCCGGGAACGCGGGCTCGACGTGGAACTGGTCCCGCTGCTCGGCTCCGTGCACCAGCGCAACCTGATCCGCCAGGTGGTACAGGGCTTCGGCATCGAGACCATCTACCATGCCGCCGCCTACAAGCATGTGCCGATCGTCGAGTACAACATGGCCGAGGGCGTGCGCAACAACGCCATCGGCACCTGGTACACGGCCGAGGCCGCCATCGAGGCCGGCGTGGAAACCTTCGTGCTCATCTCCACAGACAAGGCCGTGCGGCCGGCCAACGTCATGGGCGCCAGCAAGCGGCTCGCCGAACTGGTGCTGCAGGGCCTGGCAACCCGCGGCGGAGCCACCCGGTTCTGCATGGTCCGCTTTGGCAACGTGCTGGAATCCTCGGGCTCCGTGGTACCGCTGTTCCGCGAGCAGATCCAGCGGGGCGGGCCGGTGACGGTCACCCATCGGGAGGTGATCCGCTACTTCATGACCATCCCGGAGGCGGCGCAACTCGTCCTGCAGGCCGGCTCCATGGGCGAGGGCGGGGATGTGTTCGTGCTCGACATGGGCGAGCCGGTCAGGATTGCGGACCTGGCGCAGCGGATGATCCAGCTCATGGGCCTCACGGTCCGTGATGCGGGCAACCCGCAGGGGGATGTCGCCATCGAGTTCACGGGGCTGCGCCCCGGCGAGAAGCTCTACGAGGAACTGCTGATCGGCGACATCGCCGGTGCCACCGCCCACCCGAAGATCCTGCGTGCCCGCGAACAGAGCCTGCCCTGGCCGCAGGTGCAGGAAGCACTGGAGTTGCTGGTCATTGCCACGGGTAATTGCGATTGCGAGAGCATCCAGCGCCTGCTGCTCGACGTGGTGAACGGCTACGAGCCCAGCTGCGTGCAGATCGAAGACCTGGCCTGGCAGAATCGTCCGAGCGCCCCGCAACCGGCGCGACCCCGCACCGGCACTGCCTGACCAGGCCCGGCCAGCCTAGAGGCGCTGGCGCCAGGTCAGGCTGATCCGCCACTCATCATCGGTCTCGCCGGTGACGCGGTTGTCGAAGCCCTCGAAACCCACCGCCGCCTGCAGTTCGCCGATCGCCAGCCGATGGCGATGGACGAGGCTCGCGCTGCGGTAGCGGGTTTTCACCGCGGCGACCGTGTTGGTGGTGCTCTCCGCGCCCTCGCGGTTCAGGTCGCCGGCGGCGAAGCTGGCGATCCAGGCATTGCCGGCATCGGTGTTGAGCAGCGCGCCAAGTGTCCAGACCTCGGCATCGTTGTCGAAGCCGTGGCCAATGGCGCGGCCGCGGTAACGCATCCCCGTGTGGTAGATGGAGTGCTCGTAGGCGCAATCCGGCGTGCCATCGCCGGTGATGTTGCCGCCACAGAGCGTGTCGGAGATCTCCAGGTACAGCCGGTAGTCACCGACCGCGCCCAGGCGTCCCCAGGTCTCGATGCCCGCCTGCGTCAGGAACAGCGAAGGGCGCAGGTCCTGCTCGTCCTCGCCGATGCGTTGCGTGTACAGGGCCACCGGGATTCCCAGGCCCGCGCCAGTGAGCCGCAGGTCATAGCCGCCAAGCTGGTTGCCCGGCTCGTCCGCCGCGGAAACGTTGTCACCGGCATTGTCCTTGCCGAGCAGGAGGTCCAGGAAGGTATCGAAGCCGTCCGGGCGGCCGCTGCCGCCCCACATGGCGGTACGTGACAGCCCCAGCTCCAGCCAGGTGGCCGGCCGGGCGGTGAACCGCATGCCGAAGTAGCGGGCATTGGGCACGTCACGGCTGTCCTCGAGGAAGCCCCAGAGCGTGGTGAAGTCCCAATGGCCGATCCAGCGCAGCCATTTCGACTCGAACGGCGCCGTGGAATTGCGGTCGATGGTGAAGGCGGGAATGGGGCGCGCGTTGCTGGAGAGGATCATGCTGCCCTGCCAGCCCGGCCCCCACCAGCGGTCCGTCATGGCCGCGGCCAGCATCCAGTTGCCGAGCACCAGGCCGGCATAGCTGCCATCGGCACGCCATTCGCGGTCGTCATCCGGGTCCGCGACGTACTGCGCCACCAGGCGCAGCGCCGTGCGATCTCCGGTCCACTCCGCCTGCGCGGCGATCTCGCCCTCCTGGCGCGGCAGGTCTTCGAAATCCCGGATCAGCCGCGCGTTGCTCCCGAGGCTCGCCTCCACGCCCAGCCGCAGCCCGCTCGCCAGCCCTTCCTCGCGCAACCGGGAGCGAACGCGGGCCAGCGCCCCGGCCGCGGCCTCCGGCACCGCAGTGCTGCCATTGACCTGCACCGCGATGTCCCCCCAGGACAGCGGCCAGACCGTCACCGGCGTGCCGATGACGCCAGTATCGGCAAGCAGCTGCAGGTCGTGGCGCAGGCCGGTGTCGCCCGGGTCGAGCCAGGGCCCTGCATGCGCCGGCTCCGCATGAACCAGCACCAGCAGCAGCGGCAACAGCCGCCAGCCGCGCCCGCAAGCTCCCTGCCGCCCCTGCATCAGCGCTTCCTCCCCGGGCCAGACGGGATCCTGGCAACCCGGCCGGGCGCCCGGTGATCCCCTCAACGTGACGACGCATTATCTATAATCCGCCGTGCAAACTCTTGCCGAATTTCCCCTGCCAGGCCAGCCACCGATGACGGCGGAACAGTGAACTTCTGGATTGTCACCGTCGGCGAGCCGTTGCCTGGATTCTCCGGTACGTCGCGGCCCTGGCGCAGTGGCGCCCTGGCCGACCTGCTCGCCCGGCGCGGCCACAAGATAACGTGGTGGGTGTCGACGGTTGATCACTTTTCCAAGACTCACTGGCTGAAGCAGAGCTGTTCGCAGGCCGTCCAGGAGAACCTGGATCTCCAGTTCCTCCATGGCTGCCTGTACCGCCGCAATATCTCCCTGGCGCGCTACCGGAATCACCGGCAGATCGCCCGCGAGTTCTTGCGGATCGCCCCGGCACGCGAACGCCCGGACCTTATCCTCTGTTCATATCCGACCATCGAACTCAGCGAAGCCGCGGTCGCGTACGGGTCAACGAAGAACATCCCGGTACTGCTCGATATCCGCGACCTCTGGCCCGATGAAATACTCACCCGGGTTCCCGGCCTGGCGAGGCCCGCGGCACGTCTGGCACTCGCACCGCTCTATGGCGCCGCACGCCGCGCCATGCGCGGTGCCACCGGCATCATCGCCATTTCCCGGGAGTACCTGGACTGGGCACTGCAGGTCGCTGGCCGTGCAGCCACCGCCTGCGACCACGTGATTCCGCTTGGCTATACCGGGAACCTCGGGCAGATCGTGCCGCCGCCTGCCGTCGAGCATCGGTTGCGCGAGCTTGGCGTCGATCCCGGGAAGCGGATCTGCTGGTTCTCCGGCACTTTCGTCGGCAACATCGACCTCGGTACCGTCATCGAAGCCGCCCGCCTGCTCGCCGCCCGCAACGACATCCAGTTCGTGTTCAGCGGCAGCGGCGAACGCGATGCCGCCTGGCGCAGCCAGGCCACTGGCCTGGACAACGTCATCTTCACCGGCTGGGTTGGCAGCGAGGAACTCGCCTGGCTGTCGACCGCCGCCGCACTGGGACTGGCGGCATACAGGCCCAACGCCACCATGAGCCTGCCCAACAAACTCTTCGAGTACATGAGCATGGGCCTGCCGGTGCTGCTCAGCCTCGGCGGCGAGGCCGAACGGCTGGTGACCGACAACGGAATCGGCGATATCTACCGGGCTGGTGATCCGCGGCATCTTGCGCAGCTGATCGGCGAGCGGTCGGGTGATGCGGGGTGGAGGGCCACCTGTTCGCGAAACGCCCGGGCCCTGTTTGCTTCACGTTACTCGACGGATGTCGTATACGGGCAATATGCCGACACACTCGAAGGCGAGGCGCTAACCAGCTCCTGATTCACCCCGGCGCGACTACGCCTTGCTTCTGAGTTCGAAGGTGAAGATCCAGGCCAGAAGCTGAATCACCGGGATCCTTGTAACCACCCGATCGATTGCGTTCAGCATCGGCAGCAGTGCCGGCACCTTGCCCCCCGCGATACTCAGGATGTGCCAGTACCGCACCTCACCCAACCTGAAAAACTCCTTCGCAAAACGGACATCCTTGAGGCTGAGGATATGGGCCTTCTCCCATTCCGTCCTCATGTCGGGCGTCAGGTTCCGGTACAGCTTGATCAGCGGGTTGTAATCAAGCGCCTCGACCGCCAGGAGGCGTCCATCCACTGCAAGGATCCTGGCCAACTCCGGAAATGCGAAGCTGAGGTCCAGGTGATGCAGCATTCCGCTGCAGATAATGACGTCCATGCTGGCGTCGGGGAGTTGCGTGTTCTCTGCATCGGCCTGAACAAAGCGGCACCGGTCGCCGACCCCTGCCGCCTCGGCGTCCTGTCGCGCATTGCGGACGGAGATCGAGCTGATGTCAATGCCGATTGCGAGGCGCGCACCTGCCTTCGCCGCCTTGATCGCGTTGGCTCCATTGCCACAAGCGTAATCGAGGAAGACCTTCCCTGGTGCATGACGTGCTATCCACGAGTCGACGTATGCCTTCGACAGCTCGGTTGCACGGTAGTACTTCTTGTTTCCATAGAACTTTTCGTAAGTGTCGCCATCCAGCGTCTGGATCAGCTGGCGATCACGATCCCGATCGTGAAACTCGAGTTCCTTTCGCTTCCTGTCATCCAGCGATGTAAGCCACTCCTCGTCCGGGATTGCGGCAAGCCTGTCCAGGCTCTGGTTCAAGGCGTCGAAGGAAATGCTCATTGCGCAACGTCCAAATCAATTGGCAGTAACCAACCCCAATGCAACTCCCTTAACCTGCTGATCCGACCCCGCATCCTGATTCACCAATTCCTTCTGTTTCTCATTGAAGTACGATCTTGGTGACCCAGACACCCTGCGAGTGCACCAGGGAACCCGCGTCAGCAGTAATCGCAAAATGGCCGGGGCATCACCTGCCTAAACACTCACCATGGCCAGCTCGCAGCCGGACCAAGCTCCAAAAGTGGTGTTATGCCCTCGAAATCTTACTTGAGGTCTCGGAATGATACGACATGCTTGTCACTCCATAGGCGTGAAAGGTCAGCCTTGTTCCGACCGCCTGTTGATACTGCACACTGGCCGCCGCCCAGCGCTAGCAGCAGCATGACTTACGTCGAACTGCCTACGGCTCTGCACTTACTCTTTGCCGGAGTACAGCCTTTCCAGGCTGTCAAGCTGTGACTCCCAGGTGAACTCTGCCGGGATGCCGATAGGCTGCTCGCGATACTCCTGAAATCGCGCATCCTGAGTGCGTATCGTCTCCGCCACCGTCTCAAGGCGGTCAGCATCGACCACGATTCCAAAGCGGCCGTCAATCAGCCGTCGCCAGGCTGGAAAATCGCTGCATATTATGGGGATCCTGAACGACATGTACTCGAAGAACTTCGTCAGTTCCTTGTCGCGATAGTGCGGCGTATCCGGAAAGAGCGCCAAGCCCCAGCACCACCCTCCCTCCAGGTACGCCTTTGTGATTTCGGAGAATGGCACGCCTTCCTCTGAAACCCGCAGGTGCAAACGTGATCGCGACTCGCCGGCTACTGCGAGCATCCGGTCGCGCAACCGCGCATCACATCTGCCTACAAGATGCAGTTCGTAGTCCGGCAACAGGCGAAGCAGCCTTACATGGTTCAGCGCACCGCGATCCTCTGACAGGCATCCCGTATAAAGGAGTTTCCGTCGATCCGACTTTGCTGCTACGGCCTGCCCACTCCCCGTCAGGCCTGAACCAGATAGCGCGGACGGATAATTGAGAACGGCGACACCCCTGGGAAATCTCCCGCGATAGGCGCGTTCCGCAATAACAATGGTGAGGAAGCGGCTTGCGACTGCCTCCATGGCTGCGACGGCTCTTGCAACGATGACCCGCATCCACCGGGGCAGGGAACCCTTCTGTGGAATGGCGAGCAGGTTGTCCTCGTGGACATCGTAGATTACGCGGTGACCAATCAGGCGGAGCAGCAGACCAAAAGGGACAAACTCGGGATCGTGAAAGTGCACGATCGCTCCTGGTCTCCTGGCGCACTCCATGAATGCTTTCAGATTTCTCCCGATTCGAGCGGCGAAGCCGGATCCTGTCGGCAGGATCACGACCGGGCCGGGAATCGCTGCTGCATCATCCGTTCCAGCCTGGCAGACATACAGTACGTCATGCCGCCGGCTCCGCAGCCCGGTAACGATCTTCTCGAATATCCGGTTGTCCCACCACGGGTGCACCGTGGTGACCTGAATGATCTGGCTCATGCCGGCGCCAGCGATTGGGGCTGCTCCGCCAACGGCTGCCAGTTCAACTCGCTCGATGCGCTGTGGAGCAGAATAAGTGCCATTACCTGTCGATGCGTCAGTTCGAGCGGATCAGCACCAGCCCTGATCACGCTCAGCATGAACTCACTGTTCCGAATAGCCTCGACCCGCTGCTTGAGCAAGTCGTTGGCCCAGGCTGCGGATGGCGCCGGAAAACCCAGCTTGGCCTTTCGCCACGCCACCTCTGGCAGTCCCCTGCTTTCCAGGTAGCGCCTGACAATGTGCTTGGTCCAGCCATTTCGAATCTTGTGGTGGCCTTCAAGGGAGATACCGAACTCCACGATCCTGTGGTCCAGGAAAACCGGTCGGCCCTCGATTCCGAATGCTGCGCTTATACGATCATCGAAGCGCAACAGCCGTTGCAACTGCGGCCCGCAGGTTTCCTGAATCGTGAGCTCGCGCTTGTCTTCAGGCAGCGAGTCCACCTGGATCCTGCTTGGTGCTTTCAGCAACCAGGGCTGAAACAGGGCACTTGCACTGCGCCGATAGCGCCACTGCCGGAGCGACTTTCCGGAAAAGTACACCAGGAATCCGAGCAATTCTGCAAAACCACGCCCTGAGTGCCTCGCACACTGGATCAGTTCGTGCCACCCCCTGGGACGCCACAGTCCACAGCCGTGGATGTGGGGGACGTAGTATCGCTCGTAGCCCAGGAACACTTCATCACCGCCCTGACCATTGAGAAAGACCTTGATGGCTGATTGCTCCCTAATGGCCTTTATGACCTGCCAGTTAACCAACTGCGAGAAGCTGGTATAGATCGTCTCAATGTGCCGGGAAAGCAGTCTCTCTTCCCGGTCGAGATCGATCTCCTCGACATCGACCAGGATGTGATCCATGCCGGTTCGCCGGCAGACCGCAGCCGCCCACTTGGTCTCGTCGAGGTGTGGCGCGTTACGAAACCTGGATGTAAACGCCTTGACCGCCTCGTGCCTGATGGAGCCGATCGCAGCTGCAATGGCAGAGCTATCCACGCCACCCGAGAGCGTCAGCGCCACCTCCACATCTGCCCGCAGACGCATCGACACGGCATCCTCCAGAAGCCAGGAGAACTCCTCGAGTGCCTGACTATCCGAGCGCGGGCGTAACGGCGTTGCGCCTGGGCTCCAGTACTCCTTCGTCACCCACCGCCGCTCGCTCAGGTGACAAATACGCCACGTGGCCGGCGCCACCTCTTCGACGTTCTCGAACAAGGTTTGCGGTGAATTCGGCTGCATCTCATAGATCAGCTGCTGCATGAGCGAATCCGGATCGACTCGCATCGGCTTGTCGCACGCGGTCAGAAGCGGGCGGATTTCCGAGCCGAAACCCGTGATCTGGTCGTCAATACACAGATACAGCGGCTTGATACCGAATCTGTCCCTGCACAGCGCCAGCACTGGGCCACCGTCGCGCGGACTCGGATCAAAAATTGCGAATGCCCAGAACCCATTGAAGTGACGAACGCAGTCCGTACCCCACCTGTCCCAGGCTGCAAGCAGTACCTCGGTATCCGACCGGGTGGAAAACGAGTATCCGTCGCCCTGTAGTTGCTGGCGAATCTCGAGCCAGTTGAAGATCTCGCCATTGTAGACAGCGACTCGACCCCTCGAATCGAGCATTGGCTGTCGGCCAGCGGACGACAGATCAAGCACAGACAGGCGCTGATGGCCCAAGGCCAGCGTGCGCCCCCCGGGCAAGCCACCGATGACCCGTGTTCCCGTGTCGTCTGGCCCGCGATGCTTGATCGCACCGAGGCCTTCACTGAAGGTGGCTGCCAGGCGCGCCTGCCACATCCCTGTCGGGCCCAGAACTCCTAGCACTCCACACACAGCTGCTGTCTACACCACTCTAAATGACCGTGGACCCAGTCGTTCCAGCCCTGGACGCGTCAAGAAACAGCCCAAGTTCGTAGATCCGGGCCGTCAGCGTCAGCGGATCCTTCGTTGACTTTCCGCAGAACGCCCGGCTGCCGCTCCTGACACGGTGTAGCTGGTCGTCAAATATGCGGCTCATGTCGGACCATCCCAAGGGAACATGCCCGCCGAATTCCTCGATCAGTATCGGCAACTCGAAACCGGGCGCATTGTATGGCCATCCGAATCTGTTTCCCTCCAGGCGCCCGAGCCACTCGTTCGACAGGTAGGCAAGCGAGGACAGAAATCCATCCGAGCGCCAGAACGAGTGCCCGGGAAGGCATCGCCGAATCCTCGCAAACGGATGCAAGGTGTAATGGTGATAGCCAATCTCCAGTTCCTCTATCGCCTCTCGTGATCTTGCCTCCCGGACCGTGTAAAGACCCCGTAACAGGCGCTCTCGCGGTCCGCGCCCGCAGAAGAGATGATGAATCCGTCCATCGGCACGCACGTGGAACGCGCCCGCCTGGCAGGCATCCAGGAACCGCTCTACGTGTTCCAGGGCACCGAGCTCGGCTGCCGCAGCGGCAAACCATGCCTGATGGTCCAGTGTGGCATCGATATTGTAGTTGCCAGAATGAACGTCGAACCGGTGCCATGCGCCCTGCGTATCGTTGAACCGATGGCACTTATAGAAGTCGGCGGCGAAATCAAGCGCATCTCCCCTTCCCAGAATCTGTCCTGCCCGAACCAGGGCCTCGATGACCCACGCACTTCCAATCACGCCATTGCACCAGTCGTGACCGTCCTTTTGCCGCAGGATGAAGCCGCCATTCACGAAATACGGACAGCTGGTCAGCACCCAGTTCGACAATGCCAATGCGGCCTCGCGAAAACCACGCCTTTCATCCAGCCGGTGACCTACTGCAAATGCCAGAAGCCAGTGACAGGAGTTTCGGACTGGTGACTCGAGGGCGAGATGGGGACCGTTATGGCCTGGGGCGCAGAAAGCCGTATCTTCTCCAGTCTCAATAAGGCGCTGGAGACCTTCTTCGAGAAACTGAAGATAGGTGCTGGTCGCCGATGCGACAAAATCCTGTCTAGTCACTTATATTGCCCAGGCCAGAACGACGTACACGCAGGGTGATTGCGGCAATCACGGAAAAATCTATCAATGCAAAGAGGATCCTTATCCCGACAAGGATCCACAAGACCTCATGGATTCGCGTGACCCACCCCGCAATAACCGCCCCCCACAAGCTTGCGATCATCGTCAACTGGCCTATATGCCAGGACAGCCGGTATCGGTTGAGATCCAGAAGAACCGCGGCATCTTCGACGGTAGCCAGCACAAACACAAATATTTCGCCAAACAGCAGAATCGAAGCGTACTCGCCTGCCGTACGCCAGTCTTC
>WBZR01002824.1_pt1 | contig 17074 bp, 17 predicted proteins | sample 5204231 | NCBI WGS metagenome assembly WBZR01 (sample SAMN12412403, study PRJNA552823) | activated sludge metagenome | isolation source: activated sludge from anammox sidestream of wastewater treatment plant... | place: USA: Virginia | collected 2017-08 | reverse complement strand
GGAGGTCGAGGCCCGCAGCGGGAGCGCCCTCCGGAAGCTGGGGAGGGAGGACGAAGGCGCCTCCGAGCTCCGGGCCGCCGTCGCCGGCTTCGACCGGCGGCTGGCCGCCGGCGCCGACGACCCGTTCACGCGGTACTACGCCGCGATCGCGCTCGCCCTCCTCGGCGAGGAGGAACGGGCGCTCGACGTCCTCTCCGAGGCGGCCCGGGTCCGCCCCCTCTTCACGCTGAAGCGGGCCCTCCTCGAGCCGGACCTCGCCCCGCTCCGAACGAGCTCCCGCTTCGCGGCGCTCCTGTCGGACGCGGGGCTCGGCGCGCCCTGAGGGGTCTACCCGGCGTCCCGCTCGAGCCTCTCGGCGTCGAGCAGGTCCTGGGCGCGCCCCGTTGCCCGCTTGTTCCGGATCAGGTCTTCGCGCCCGATCACGCCCACAGCAACGCCCGCGAGGGTCACCGTCGTCCGCCGCGGCCAGGCCTCCTCGAACCTCACGCCGCTCACGCTGGTGAGGAGGTCGATCCGCGCCGGGGGGAGACCGATCTGGAAGACCGTCCCCTCGCGGGCGAGGTCGGCCTCCGACAGGTCGAAGAGCGGCGAGCCGAAGCGCCCGAGGGCCTGGAGGACCCGGCGGGCGTTGGCAGCGTCCGCTCGGACCCAGAGATCCAGGTCCCCCGTTGCGCGCGGGTGGCCGTGGGCGGCCAGGGCGTGCGCGCCGACGAGGAGGAACTCAGCCCCGGCTTCTGAGAGTGCGGACAACATCTCGACGAAGTCGCGGTTCATCGAGGCGTCCCTCCTTGAAGGCCCAGGCCGTCACCGTGAGGGGCCAGACGAGCGCCACGCGCTCCGCGGGCGTCATCGCCCGGACGGCGGGATCGACCTCGGGCTCCTGGCCGAGCCGATACCTCCGTACGGGCCACTTCGCCCGCTCCTCGCGAGTCGCCACGAAGGCAGTCTACCCTCGCCGGAGCTCCCCGAAGAACCGCCTCACGAGGGCCGAGGCGACGTGACGCCGGTAGGCCGCGGTCGAGCGGACGTCGTCGATCGGGGCGACGTCGGCCCGAACGGCAGCCTCGAGGTCGGCGTCCGCGATCTCGGCGAGCGGGCGCGAGAGGCCGAGCGCCCGGACGGCCGGGAGGAGGACGACGGTCGGGGCGACGGAGGCCATCCCCAGGCCGAGGCGGGTGAGCCGTCCTCCCGCGGCCTCCGCCACGCCCGCGAGCGCCACCTTCGAGATCGCCTGCGCCCTCCGCGTCCCCACCTTCCTCCAGACCCACCGGGCCGAGGGGGCCGGGACGGCGATCTCGAACCGGACGACCGCCTCGTCCCCGGCGCGGACCGACCGCTTGTAGCCGGTGTAGTAGGAGCCGATCGGGACCTTCCGCTCGCCCCGGACGCTCGCCAGGACGACCGTGGCGTCGAGGGCCGCCAGGGCGCAGACCCCGTCGGCGGCCGGGGAGCCGGTCGCGAGGTTGCCCCCGAGCGTCCCGCGCGCCTGCACCTGCCAGGCGCCGACGTCGCGGCACATGGCGGGGAGGAGCGGGGCGGCCTCGGCCACGAGCGGGCTCCTCTCGATCTCGAGGTACGTCGCCGCCGCGCCGATCCAGAGCCGCGACCCTTCCAGGCAGATCGCCCGCATCTCGGGGACGCGCGTCACGTCGGCCACCAGGGGCAGGGGACCCTCGGGGGCGAGCCCCGTGAGGTGCCGCTCGACGTACCAGTCGGTCCCGCCCGAGAGGAGCTGCGTCTCCTGCCCCTGCTCGACGCGGGCCGCGAGGAGGTCGAGGAGCTCCGAGAGCGACGTGGGGACGCTCATCTCGTACCGGGCGAGGTCGGCGAGGCTCACGGCCGCCTCCCCGCCGCCGCCTTCACCGACTCGACGATCCGGAGGTAGCCGGTGCAGCGGCAGACGTTCCCCGCGATCGCCTGGCGGACGTCGGCGTCCGACGGGGCGCGGTCGCGGGCGAGGAGGGCGTGGGCCGAGAGGAGCATCCCGGGGGTGCAGATGCCGCACTGAGCGCCGCCGTCGGTGACGAAGGCCTCCTGCAGCGGCGAGAGCGCCTCCGGCGTCCCGAGCCCCTCGACGGTCGTCACCTCGCGCCCCTCGCACTGCCCGGCGGCCACGAGGCAGGAATTCACCGGCTCGCCGTCGAGCAGGACGGTGCAGGCGCCGCACTCCCCCTCGCCGCAGCCCTCCTTGGTGCCGGTCAGCCCGAGCGGCCCGCGCAGGACGTCGAGCAGGCGCGCCAGCGGCGGGACCTCCACCTCGCGGGGGGCGCCGTTGACCTTCAGCCGCAGCCTCATCGCTCGCCTCGCTTTCCGAGGGACGCCTCGTAGAGCCGCTCGGGGAGGACCGGGATCGCGTCGAGCGCGATCCCGGTGGCGTCCTCGACCGCCGCCACGACGGCCGGCGCCCCGCCGTCCATCGGCAGCTCGCCGAGCCCCTTGGCGCCGCCGCCGGGGCCGCGCGAGTAAGGGCTCTCGACGAGGATCGTCGTGAAGGGGGGGGCGTCGAGGCTCGTCGGGACGATGTACGTCGTCATCCGGGGGTTCAGGATCCTCCCGTCCTTCCAGAGGACCTCCTCCGAGAGCGCCCAGCCGATCGCCTGGAGCGTCCCCCCCTCGACCTGCCCCTTGCACATCAGCGGGTGGACCGCCTTGCCGACGTCGACCGCGGCGGTGAAGCCGGTCACCCGCGTCTCGAACGTGTCGAGGTCCACCTCCACCTCGGCCACGTCGCACCCCCAGCCGTAACACGGGTAGGCGTCGCCGCGGTAGGCGGCGTCGTCCCAGAAGAGGCCGTCGGGCGGCTCGTACTGGACGAGCGCCGTCACCTCCTTCTCGCGGGCGAGGAGCCGGTCGGCCGCCTCGGCGAGGCTCCCGCCGGAACCGGCGGCCTCGGCCTCGACGCGCTCGCGGACCTCGCGCGCCGCCTTCTCGACGTTCGACCCGACGACCATGACCGTCCGGGAGGCGACGGTGGGGCCCGAGTCGGGGACGGCGGCCGTCGACGGGACCGCGAAGTCGACGTCCTCGAGCGGGACCCCGAGCGCGTCGCCCGCGATCTGCCGGAAGACGGTCTCGGTCCCCTGCCCGATGTCGGTGGAGGCGATCCGCACGCGCGCCAGGTAGCCCGGGAGGAGGTCGACGGCGGCCTTCCCCTTCAGGTACCGCTCCCCCGAGCCGGTGAACCCGGCGCCGTGGAAGAAGGCCGAGACGCCGATCCCGCGGGCCACGGGGCCTGTCCCGCGCGCCCGCCGCCGCTTCTCGTCCCAGCCGCTCTCCTTCCGCGCCCGCGAGAGGCACTCGGCGATCCCGACCGACTCGGAGAGCGTCTGCCCGGTCGCCGTCGTGTCGCCGGGGCGGTAGACGTTCCTCTCGCGCAGGTCGAACGGGTCGACGCCGAGCGTCCGGGCGATCGCGTCGACGTGCCGCTCCATGGCGAACTGCGTCTGCGGCGCCCCGAACCCGCGGAAGGCCCCGTTCGGGGGCGTGTTCGTCGCGACGGCCAGCGCCTCCACCCGGACGTGCTCCCAGCGGTAGGGGCCGGAGGCGTGGAGCGCCCCGCGCGAGAGGACGACGGGCGTCAGCGTGACGTACGCCCCTCCGTCCATCACGACCCTCACCGAGACGGCCCGGAAGGTCCCGTCCCTCTCGCAGCCGGACGTGATCTCCACCTCGGCCGGGTGGCGCTTCGTCGTCGCCTCCACGTCCTCCTTGCGGCCGTAGACGAGCTTGACGGGGCGCCCGCTCGCCCGGGCGAGGAGGAGAGCGTGGAGGGCCACGAGCGTCGGGTACTCCTCCTTGCCGCCGAAGCCGCCGCCCGTGACCGCCTGCGTCACGTCGATCGCCCCCGGCGGGAGGCCGAAGGCCTTCTCGATCCCCTTCTGAACGTAGTACGGGCACTGGAGCGAGCCGAGGACGCGCGGGGCGTCTCCCTCCCACCAGGCCAGCATCCCCTGCGGCTCGACGTAGACGTGCTCCTGGTGCCCGACGCGGTACCGCCCCGTGACGACGACCTCGCAGCGCGCGAGCGCCGCGGCGGCGTCCCCCTTGACGATCTCGTACCGCTTCTGGACGTTGTCGCTCCCGCGGAGGGGGACCCTCGCGGCGAGGGCGTCGGGAATCGAGAGGACGGCGGGGAGCGGCTCGACCTCTGCCACGAGGTGCGAGAGCGCCGCCTCGGCCCGCCCCGGGTCCTCGGCCGCGACGAGGGCGAGCGGCTCGTAGGCGTGCCGGACCTCGCCCCCCTCGGGGACGAGGACCGGCTGGTCCTCCTCGATGACGGCGACGACGTTGTGCGGGACGTCCCGGGCGGTGACGACGGTGACCCCGCTCCAGTCGAACGACGGGTCGCGGCGGACCGCCACGAGCCGCCCGCGCGGGACCGCGCTCCTCAGCGTGGCGCCGAAGAGCATCCCGGGCCGGGTCACGTCGTCGACGTAGAGGGAGCGCCCGGTCACCTTCGCGGGGCCGTCGGAGCGGGGGACCGAGCGGCCGACGAGAGGCTCAGGCATCCCGGAAGCTTACCGCCGGGGGGGCCTGCCGGACGGGGCGCCCGTGTCCCCGCCCGGCTCGTCGCGATCGGAGGATTCCGACGGATCGTCCGGGCTACTTCTCCGGGCCGCTGGGCATCCGCCACGTCCCGGTGGCCGCGTCCAGCTTGTGGCAGAGCGTGCACTCTCCCTGGAAGACGGTCAGGAAGTGGTTCGCCTCGCCCCCGGTCAGGTGGATCGCGTGGACGAGCGCCGCGAACGGGGGGGCGCTCTTCGACCCGGGCGAGTGGCAGCGGAGGCACGAGGCCGGGACGTCCTTCGCCGCGGAGAGCGGCGGGTGCTTCCCCTTCAGCTTCATTCCGGGGGGAGAGGCCGCCTGCGACTTCGCCAGGAGCTCCGGGCCCACCTTCGTCCTCCAGCCCGCCATCAGGACGCTCAGGCGCTCGTCCGCCTTCCGCTCGGGGTAGCGGACGTGGCAGTCGACGCAGCCGCCCGGGTGCGTGTCGGGGGCCGTGATCCCCGGGACCTTCCGCGCCGGCGGCAGCGGCGGGGCCCCTTCGGAGGGAGCCGCGGGCGCCGCGGCGGCCAGGAGCGAGGCGAGGACGGGGACGGCGATCGGGGTGAGCAGTCGCATCGGGACCTCCTTCGGGGGCGTCCGGGGGTCGTGTCCCCGATTATCTCGAAAACGCGCTCAGGAACAACGCCGGTCGCCGGACGGTCAGACCGATCCGGAGAGCGCGCCGTCGAGGTCCGGGTACCGGAGATCGAACCCAGAGGCGAGCGTCCTCACCGGGAGGACCTTCTGCCCCTCGAGGAGGATCGAGGCCATCTCGCCGAACGCGGCCCTCAGGGCGAAGGCCGGGACCGGGAGGGGCGCCGGGCGGCGGAGCGCGCGGCCGAGGGCGCGCGCGAAGTCGCGGTTGCGCGCGGGCGTCGCGGAGGTGGCGTTCAGAGCGCCGGAGAGGCCGTCCTTCTCCAGCGCGAAGACGAGGAGGGCGGCCAGGTCGTCGCGGTGGATCCAGGACATCCACTGCTCCCCGCTCCCGACCGGCCCCCCGGCGCCGAGCCGGAAGGCGGGGAGCATCTTCGAGAGCGCCCCGCCGTCCTCGCCCAGGACGACGCCGATCCGCGCCGTGACGACGCGGGTGCCGAGCGGCCCGAGGGAGAGGGCGGCCTCCTCCCAGCGGACGCACGTCTCGGCGAGGAAGCCGGTCCCCGGCGCGCTCTCCTCGGTCAGCTCCTCCTCGCCGCGCGCGCCGTAGTAGCCGACCGCCGAGGCCGAGACGAGGACCCGCGGCGCGCGGGCCCCCTTCTCGACGGCCGCGCGCAGCGCGTCGAGCACACCGACGCGGCTGGCCGCGATCCGCTCCCGGGCCGCGGCCGTCCAGCGCTGGGCCACCGGCTCTCCGGCGAGGTGGACGACGGCGTCGGCCCCGCCCAGGAGCCTCCCGAGCGCTCCGGGGTCCCACGCCTCCAGGCGGGCGGAAGCGGGGAGCCCGTCGGGGCGCCTCGAAGGGACACGCGAGAGGACGACCGCCTCGTGCCCGCGCGCGTGGAGGAGGGTGCAGAAGCGGCGGCCGACGAAGCCGGTTCCGCCCGTGACGAGGAGCTTCATCTCCTTCCCTCCGCGACGTCAGGCGCCGCGCCGGACCTTCTCGACGGCCCGGTCCCGGTCCGCCTCGATCCGCTGCCGGTCGACCCGGTACTCCTCCTCCAGCCTCTCGCGCGAGACGGGGTCGAGCTCCTTCTTCAGGGCGTCGCGGAAGAGGATCTCCCTCTCGGCCAGGCGCGAGGAGGCCACGCGCCTCACCTCGGCGATCTCGGCCTTCTGGCCTTCCGTGAGGGGGGTCTCCTCGACCCCCTCCGCCCGGTCGGCGGCCTTCAGGCGCTCCAGGGCGAGCTCGTAGGCGGACTTCGGCGCTTGGCTCATGTCGTCCCGATCCTACGCCGCCCGCTCCACGCCGGACGTCCCCAACCGGATCCTCCCCGCGGCCGTAGAGTGGGGACGGCCGTGCCCCGATCCCCTCTCCTCCCCGCGGGCCTCGCGCTCCTCTGGCTCGCCCTCCCGGCGGCCGGCCAGGGCCCCTCCGCGCGGGCCGCGGACGGGCCCGCGGGGGAGATGGACGTGACGGAGCTGATCCGGCAGGTGGTCCGGGCGCAGCGGCGGTCCGAGGAGGTCCTCGCCTCGTACACGTTCGACCAGCGCGAGGTGAAGACGACGTACCGCAAGGACGGGGTCGCCTCGGACGTGAAGTGGCGCCTCTTCTACTGGACCTCGGGCGAGGCTCCGGGGGAGGGGACGCGCGAGCTGGTCCTCCTGGACGGGCGCCCCGCGACGGAGGAGGAGAAGCGGAAGTCCGCCGCCGAGGACGAGAAGGACCGGAAAAAGAGGCTGGACCGCCGGGCCGCCGAGAAGGCCGCCAACCCGCCGAAGGTCGGGGGCGACGACGACGACCCGACGGTGGGGACCCAGCGTCTGTCGAACCTGATCGAGCGGTTCGAGTACCGCTACCGCGGCGAGGAGCTCGTGGACGGCCGCCCGTCCTACGTCCTCGACTTCTGGCCGCGCGAGGGGCTCCGGGCGGCGACGCTCGCCGACCAGGCGCTCAACGCGCTGGCGGGGCGCGCGGTCGTCGACGCGGCCGACTTCCAGGTCCGCCGGGTCGACGCGCGGATCGTCAGGCCGGTGAAGGTCGGCGGGGGGATCGCCGCCAGGGTGAGCGAGGCGGTCCTCGTCTACGAGGGGCGGCCCGCCCTCCCGGGCCGCTGGTTCCCCTGCGTCGTCGACGTCCGCCTGAAGGGGAAGACGGCCCTCGTCTTCCGGATGGACGTCGGCTTCCGGGCCGAGCTCTTCAACTTCCTCACGTTCGGCGTGGAGACGGACGCCGAGACCCGGGGGGCGGGCCCCGGCGGGCCCTCGGCCTCGCGCCCTTAGAATCCGGCCCGATGAAAGCCGCCCAGCGCCGGAGCGTCATCGGCGTCGCCCTCCTCGGCGCCGCCGCCCTGATGGGATACGCCTACTACCTCTCCCTCACCCCGGCCACGCACCCCGACCACGACCACGGCATCCTGAACCTGGACGCCGGGGGGCGCCTCGTCGTCGAGACGCGGGACGGGAAGGGGCGGAACCTGGTGGGAAAGCCCGGGCACGTCCTCGTCCTCCACTTCTTCTCCACGACCGCCCCGGAGGCGGCCTCCGAGCTGCGGTCCCTCTTCGCGTTCCAGGAGCGGACGAAGTCGGACACGAGCGCCGAGCTCGTCCTGATCGCGAAGGACCCCGACTTCGCCACGCTCGACGCCTGGCTCTCGCAGAACGGCCTCGTCCCGCCGGTCCCGTCGAGCCTCGTCCTCGACCCGACGGGCGACGCGACGACGAAGCTCAACTCCAAGCGCCCGGTCGAGACGATGTTCTTCACCCCCGAGGGGAAGCTCGCCTCGCAGGCGCACGGGCGCCTCGACTGGGAGCTCTCGGCCGCGGCCCGGATCCGCGAGGCGGCGGGCGGGGCGACGATCGAGTAGGCGTCCTCAGGCGGAAGGCGCCGCGGCCCGCGGCCTCCCGATCGAGGCGAGGACCTCCCGGGCCGCGCGCTCCCCCGTGGCGCAGGCCCCCTCCATGAAGCCCTGGAAGTCGCGGGAGGTGTGCTCGCCCGCGAAGAGGACGCGTCCCTCGGGCTCCCCCTCGGCGCCCCCGAACGCGGTGAGCTGACCCGGGCGGTAGCAGGCGTAGCTGCCGAGGGTCCACGGGTGCGTGGGCCAGTGGAACCGGACGGCCTGGGCGGGCCGGTGGGCGGAGGACGATCCGGGGAAGACGGTCTCCACCTGGGCGGCCACCTCGGCGGAGCGTTCCGGCGCCGTGCTGCGCCCGAGGGCCACGCCCGCGGCACCGCCCGTGAAGTTCGTCAGGATCCCGGCCGTCCCGGGCTGCTGGCGGCTCGTCTCCCAGGCGACCTGCAGGCCGAGGTCGGTCATCAAGGTCCCGGTCGAGCGGTGGTCGGTCCTCCAGGCCCGGCGGCTCCACCCGGTCATCAGCTTCGCGTTCGTCCCGTAGCCCAGCTCGCGGATCGCCCGCCGCTTGGCGGGGGAGAGGGGGACGTCCAGGCGGACGTCGCGCAGGAGCGTGAACGGGACGGCCAGGACCACGTGCGTGGCGCGCCGCTCGAGTCCCGTCCCGCCGCGGAGGAAGCTCGCCACGAAGCGTCCGTCGCTCCCCTCGCGAAGGGCCTCCAGGCGCTCGCCGCGGACGACCGACCCGCCGAGCCGCTCGGCCAGGCGCCTGGGGACCTGGTCGTTCCCGCCGCGGACGTGGAAGCGCTCGTCGCTGTCGCCGTAGAGCCGCGGCTTCGCCGGGTCGAAGTCCGCGAAGAGGAGGAAGTTCAGGCTGCTCTGCTCGCCGGGGGGGAGGCCGCACTCGGACTCGAAGGCCACCTCCACGAGCGTCCGCGCCCAGCCCGTGGCCCCCGCGCGGTCCAGCCACTCGGAAATCGACATCCGGTCGAGGTCGCGCGCGGCGCCGGGGCCGCGGTACGAGACGTCCGGCTCCTCCCCGAGCGGGGCCAGGTCCCGCCGCGCGGCCTCGACGACCGGGCGGAGCGCCCCGGCGACCTCGGCGTAGGTCCGCCGCGCGCCGGCGAAGAAGACCGTCTCCTCGAGGCCCTCCGGCTCGTCGAGGAGGTCGTCGAGCGCGAGCCCCAGCTCCGTCGCCATCGCGCGGACCCGCTCGTGCCCCGTGTCGATCAGCTCGCCGCCCAGCTCGGCGACGAGCCCCCCGGGGAAGTGCCCGGTGAGGCTCAGCATCCGCCCCCCGACGCGCTCCTGGGCCTCGACGACGGTGACGGAGAGCCCCTCCTGGCGGAGCCGCCAGGCCGCCGTGAGGCCCGCGAGGCCGCCGCCGACGACGAGCACCTCGCCCCGCTCCGGGGCCGGGCCGGGCAGGCTCGCGCACCGCGAGACGGCCACGCCGGCGAGCGCGGCGCCCCCGAGCCGGATCGCCTCGCGCCGGGTCGGCCGGGCGGTGCGCAACGCCTCCGCGCCGGGGGGCGGCGCGCCGTTTCCAGGGACGTCCGGCGCCGCCTGCAGGGCGCGGCGCAGCCACCGGGCGAGCGGGCTTCGAGCCATCGTTCGACCTCCGTGTCCTCGGTTTTCCCGATTGTAGCGAGCCGGGGGCCGGAGGGACGCCCGTCCCTCAGCCCTTCGCGCCCCGCTCGCCGAGCGTGATGAGGACGACGGCGCCGACGATCAGGGCCCCCGCCGCGAGCAGGCGCGGCGTCAGCGGCTCTCCGCCCAGCCAGGCGCCGAGGACGACCGCCACCACCGGGTTGACGAAGGCGTACGTCGAGGCCCGCGCCGGGCTCACCTGCCGCAGGAGGAAGAGGTAGGCCGTGAAGGCGACGATCGAGCCGAAGAGGGCGAGGTAGGCGAGCGCGAGGACCGACCGGAGCGAGACCGCGCTCCAGACGACCCGGGCCGGCTCGCCCGCCGCGAGCCCCGCGACGAGGAGGAGGGCCCCGCCGGCGAGCATCTGGGTGGCGGCGGCGAGCGGGGGAGGCTCCGGGAGCTTCGCGGTCCGGCCCGCCAGCGACCCGATCGCCCAGGAGAGGGACCCCGCGACGACGACGACGGAGCCGGCCAGGTCCACCCGGTCCGAGGCGCCGAGGTTCCAAGGGCCGATCAGGACGAGGAGGCCGGCGATGCCGAGGACGACGCCGAGGACGGCGCGGGCGCTCGGCCGGCCCGCCCCGCTCCGGGCCTGGAGGAGGACGACCCAGAGCGGCTCGATCGCCACCAGGAGGGCCGCCAGGCCCGAGGCGATCCGCTGCTCGGCCCAGACGACCGCGCCGTTCCCGCCGAGGAAGAGGAGCCCGCCCAGGACGAGGGCCGTGCCCCACTGCGCCCGCGTGGGACGCGCGGCCCCGCGGGCGAGGGAGAAGGCGCCGAGCAGGAGCCCGGCGGCGACGAACCGGACGCCGGCCATCGTGAACGGCGGCAGCGTCTCCAGGACGACCCGGATCGCCAGGTACGTCGAGCCCCAGATCAGCCAGACCGCCGCGAAGGCGAGGAGGACCGCTGGGCGGAGGCGCTCCCTCACCGCCCGATGGTAGACCGCGCGGCGGACGCGCCTAGAAGCGCTCCCAGAGCCTCGCGGCCAGCTCGCGCGAGCGGGCCGCCACCTCCGCCTCGTCGAGGTCGAGGAGGAGGCGCTTGCCCTCCATCAGGACCCTCCCCCCCGCGATCGTCGTGTCGACGGTCGACTGCGAGAGGCCGAAGAGGAGGTGCCCCTGGAACGTCGCCTCGTCGAACGGGGTCGGCGGGTGGTAGTCGACCAGGGCGAGGTCGGCGCAGAAGCCCTCGCGCACCTCGCCGACGGGCGGGTCGAAGTACCGGTTGGCGATGGCCGCGTTCCCCCGGAGGAGGGCGGTCGTCACCTCGCCCCACGCCGCGCTCGGGTTCTCGCGCCCCAGGTGCTGGGCGAAGAGGGCGGCGCGGACCTCCTCCAGCATGTTCACCGTCATCGCGTCGGTCCCGAGGCCGAGGAGGACGCCGTCCCGGGCCAGCGCGGGGAGGTCCGCGACGCCGACGGCGTTGTTCAGGTTCGACTGCGGGTTGTGGGCGACCGCGGTCCCGGTCCGGGCCAGGAGGGCCCGCTCGCGCGCGTCGACGTGGACGCAGTGGGCCGCGATCGTCCTCGGCCCCAGGATCCCGTGCTCGTGGAGCCGCTCGACGACGCGCTTGCCGTGCGTGGCGACGCTGTGCTCCTGGTCCGAGCGGGCCTCGGCCACGTGGACGTGGAAGCCCGCGCCGAGCGAGCGCCCCAGCTCGGCGGCCTTCGCGAGCGTCGCGTCGCCGATCGTGAACGCGGCGTGGAGGCCGAAGAGCCCCTTCAGCCGGTTCCCGCCCTCCGCCGCGCATGCCTTCAGCCAGTCGACGTTCTCGTCGAGCCCGTCCTGGGCCACCTTCTCCCCGTCCCGGTCGGAGACCTCGTAGCAGAGCGAGGCGCGCAGCCCGACCTGCGTGACGGCGTCCGCGATCGCCGCGAGCGAGCCGCGGGCGGCGAAGGGGCTGGCGTGGTGGTCGATCAGCGTCGTCGTCCCGTGCCGGACGGCCTCGATCAGCGGGACGAGGGCCGAGTACCGGCAGTCCTCCACGGTCAGCTTGCGGTCGAGGCGCCACCAGAGGTTCTTCAGGACCTCGTCGAAGTCCTTCGACGGGGCGGCCTTGCCGAGGCCGCGGACCATCGTCGAGTAGAAGTGCATGTGGACGTTGACGAAGCCGGGGAGGACGACCTTCCCGCGGGCGTCGACGACGCGGACCCCCTCCTCGGGGAGGTCGGCCGAGGGCGCCACGCGCGCGACGAGGCCGCCCTCGCAGAGGACGTCGTGCCCCGGGAGGACCCGGTTCGGCTCCCCCAGCGTGACGACGGTCCCGCCCCGGACCAGGAGTCTCTCGCTCACGGCTCCCTCCTCCCGTCCCGCCTCACGCTTCCACCAGCGCGGCCAGCTCGCGCGGCGTCCGGTCCCGCATGAAGAGCGCCCCCGAGAAGCACTTCTGGGCGCAGATCGAGCAGCCGACGCACCGCGCCGGGTCGGTGACCGGGACGAGCTCGTGGTCGAGCGAGATCGCCAGGTACGGGCAGCGCGTGCAGTTGCCGCAGTGCTCGCAGACGTCGCGGTCCACCGCCGAGATCGGCTTCTTCGACGGCAGCTCCATGAAGCCGGTGACGGGGTGGGGGAGGGCGCAGCCGACGAGCTCGGCGACGCTCCGGTAGCCCCGGTCGGCCATCAGGTGCGAGAGGCCCGAGTGGAGGTCGTGGACGATCCCGTAGCCGTGCTTCATGACGACCGTGCAGAACTGGACGGTCGAGGCGCCCAGCGCCAGGAAGTGGGCGGCGGCCTTGTAGTCCATCGGCCCGCCGTTCCCCGAGACCACGACGCCGCTCCCGGCCACGTTGGCGAGCGTCAGGTTCGAGATCGGCGCCACCCCCTCGCCGCTCATCCCGACCACGACCCCCTCCTCCCACGACGGCTTCTCCCCCTTCCGGAAGGCGAGCGTCGGGAACGTGTTCGCCAGCGTCACGCCGGCCTTCTTCCCCGGGTGCTTCTCGAGGACCGCCTTCACGGCCGCCACGATCGGCCGGATCGCGGTGACGGCCCCCGTCAGCTTGAAGAGCTTCGGGACGTCCGCCCTCCCCGCCTCCAGCACCCAGCCGACGATCTTCGCGGTCAGCTCGGCGTCCTGCGAGACGATGTCCCCCTTCGTCCCGTCGCCCCCCTGCGGGCAGGAGAGGGAGTACTCGATCCCCATGGCGCCGCAGCTCTCGAGCTTCCGCGTGTTCGACTGCCAGGAGCGCCGGTCGGCCTCGTCGTCGCCCGTCACGCTGCCGCCGGTCGAGGCGAGCGTCAGCCGGTCCGGGAACTCCGTCACGAGCCGCTCCACCTCGCGGCGGACGCGGTCCAGCGGGTGGCCGGACACGTTGTCGCAGTTGCCGTACGTCGCCGGCGTGAACGCGAACATGTACCGGGCCGGGATGTGGATCGGGAGGCCGTCGAAGGCGGTCTTCATCACGCCGCCGGCCCAGCCGGCCTCGTAGGCCTTCCGCATCTGGTCGTAGCCGTCGGTGGGCGGGGCGGCCGAGAGGAGGAACGGCGAGGGGATCGGGCGGCCGAAGAAGTCGGCGTCGAGCGGGACCGGCGTCTTCACGAGGCCCGGGAGCGGGACGCGCGCCTTCGTCCGCTTCTGGATCAGCACCTTCCGCTCGCCGTCGAGGTAGGCGTCGACGAGGGTGGCCGCGTTCTTCCCCGCGGCCACCGCCTCCACGACGGTCGTCGGGCCGTTCTCCATGTCCCCGGCGTAGAAGCGGGCCTTCCCGCGCGAGCGGGCCGACGGGCGGGCCCCGATGGCGAGGACCACCGCGTTCACGTCGGGGCGGACGAGGCGTGTCCCGCCGACGTCGGCCACGGCCGACGGGTGGAACTTCCGCCCGCGCGGCAGCTCCACCTTCAGCGTGACGATCCCGTCGACCGAGCCGTCCTTCCTCCGGATCTCGGTCACCCGCGTCCGGCCCGTCACCTCGACGCCGGCGTCGAGGAGCTCCTTGCGCTCCTTGGCCGTCAGCGGCATCTCCGAGAGGCTCTCGAGCGCGAAGAGCTCGACCCGCGCCGCCCCGCGGGAGCGCGCCGTCACGGCGCAGTCGACGGCGACGGCCCCGCCGCCGATCACGGCGACCGTCTTCCCCTTCAGGCGGGCGGACGGCGGGTCGGAGAGGAGGCGGGCCCACGGGACCGCCAGCTCCTCGCCGCGGATCCCGAGCGTCAGCGGCTGGTCGAGCCCCGTCGTGACGAGGACGGCGTCGAAGCCGGCGGAGCGGAGCTCCACCGGCTCGGTCACCCGCGCGTGCGTCTCCAGGCGGATGTCGCCCAGGCGCAGCAGGAAGTCGATGTCCGAGAAGAGGACCTGCTTCGGGAGGCGCGCGTCGGGGATGAGGAGGCACATCCCGCCGGGACGGTCCCGCTCCTCGAAGACCGTCACGGCGTGCCCCTGCTGGGCGAGGAGCGCCGCGGCGCCGAGGCCCGCCGGGCCCGCGCCGACGACGGCCACCTTCTTCCCGGTCGGCGCCGCGCGGCGGAAGGCGGGCATCACGCCCGTCTCCTTGGCGTTCTCCACCACCTGGGCCTGGATCTCGGGGATCAGGACCGGCCGGTCGAACGTCTTCCGCGAGCAGGCGGCCATGCAGTGCCGGTCGGGGCAGACGGCCCCGCAGACGCCGCCGAGCGGGTTCTCCGAGAGGATCAGGCCCGCCGCGCGCCGCCAGTCGGACGGCTCGCCCACCCTCGCGGCCATGATGAAGTCGGCCGGCGAGCAGTCGGCCGGGCAGGCCTCCTTGCAGGGTTTCTCCTCGCAGAACAGGCACCGCTCCATCTCGGCCCGGAGCTGGGCGGGGGTCAGGAAGGTCGGCGAGGAGGTCGCTTTCATGTCGTCACCTCTAGAATCCGGAGCGGGAGGGACCCGTGAAGGTCGAGATCACCTACTGCACCGTCTGAAACTACGAGCCCAGGGCCGCCGGTCTGGCGGCCGAGCTCAGGAAGGCCCTCGGTGTGAACGCGAGCCTGATCGCGGGAGGGGGCGGCGTCTTCGACGTCGTCGTGGACGGGAGGCTCGTCTTCTCCAAGCACGAGACCGGGCGGTTCCCCGACGCGGGCGAGGTCACGAGGCTCCTCGGCGGGAAGGGCTGACGCGCGGGGAGGACCGGGCCGTCCCGCCGGATGCTCCCGCACCGGCGGCGCAACCGATCGAGGAAGCGCCCGCGGGCGTGCGGGGGGTCGGGAGGCCGCGAAGACATCGGGAGGCCGGAGCGCCGCGCCGACCCGCCTAGGATACCTCCGCGCCCGCCCGCGCGGCCGCGTTACCGCGCCGTGGCCTGCCGTCCCTCCCGCCGCGCCAGGAGCGCCGCGAGGAGGAGGGCGGTCCCGGCGATGCCGGCCTGGACCACGGGGACGGCGAGGAAGACGAGGAGGTTCAGCGGGTTCTCGCTCGTCAGGAGGGCGTCCGCGTAGACCACGAGGCCGAACGCGGTCGAGAGCGCGCAGCCCGCGAGGGCGGCCAGCGACGACCCGGGCCCCCGCGCCAGCCGGACCGCCAGGCCCGCCAGCGCGTACGGGGCGAGGGTGAAGAGCGTCAGGGGGAGGAGGGTGAGGAGCCCGTGCGGCTCCTCCCAGACCCGCCCTTTCCACGCCACGAGGGCGAGCGTGGAGAGGGCGCCGAGGAGGTCGATGGCCAGGGCCGCGCGTCTCAAGTCCGGTGCTTCCCCCCTTCGCCCGGCGGTCGCTCACGGAGCTTATCGGAGCCTCCGCCGGACCGGCGCTATGCTGTCTGCGCCTCCGGCGGCGCCCGAGAGGGGGCCGGGACGCCCCGCCGGCGGCGGAGGGCTTCATGAGCGGGGAGTCGCTGCTGGACCTCCTCGTGCGCATCCACGACGCCGTCAGCGGGGAGGGGGTGCCCGCCCTGGAGATGGCCGCGCGTTTCGGGGCGATCGAGGCCGAGTACGCCGACGCCGTCCTCGTCCGGCCGTCCGACCCGCGCCTTTCGGACGTCGTCGTCAGCCGCGACCGCGAGACGGGCGAGGCCGCCAACGTGGAGGCGCGCCTGGCCGTCCCGGGCTCGATCCTCCTCGACGAGGTCCGCGCCGCCTGGGGCGAGCCGCGGGTCGCCCCGACCACGGCGGTCGTCCTCACCTTCCTCGCCTTCCGGAGGCCCCCGGCCCCCGGGGCGAGGTTCTGCGCGGTGGTCAGCGTGAAGACGAGGGGCGACGAGACCGGTCCGGTCGAGTGGATCGGGGCCTTCCGGGAGTCCCCCTGCGAGCCTCCGGCTGGAGCCGGCAGGAGGGCTCCGTGAAGGGACGCTCGCTCGTCCGGCTGGCCCCGGTGCTCGTCGCGCTCTCGCTCGCCGCCCGGGGGGCTCCCGCCCAGGCTCCCGACGAGAGGGGGTTCGACCCGACCGGCGTCTGGTACGGCCACCACGGCCCGCTCGCCCTGATGCGCGCCGGGGACACGCTCTCCTTCTCGTACTCGGCCGTCTTCGGCGCCACGGCCCACACGTGCGACGGGATCGGGGTGGCCGGCTTCGCCGGGGACGGGAAGTGGGAGTACGTGGACGACCAGGGGACGGTCACCTTCACGACCAGGGCGAAGAAGGTGACGGTGACGACGACGGGCGGGATCGCCTCGTTCTGCGGGGCGGGCTGGCCCGGCGACTCGTTCGTCGAGGAGGGCTGGAAGCCGGCCTTCCGGTGCGAGGTGACGGAGCCGAAGGTCCGGTTCCTCGCGGTCGGCCCCCTCCCGCCGGAGGAGCGGCGGGCGTACGTCGTCGAGGGCGACGTCGTCGAGGCCCTCGAGCTCGTCAACGAGGGGGGCCAGAAGTGGCTCCTCGCGCGCTACGTGGGGAAGAGCCGGACGACGGCCGGGCTCCTCCCTCGCGACGCGCTGGAGTGCCGGTTCGAGTAGGGGCCCGGAGCGCTACCGCGCCGCCGGAGCCTCGCGGAGGACCGCCTCGACGGCCTCGAGGGTGGGGAGGACCGCCGGGGGGATCGTCACTCTGCGGCGGGCCGCGCCCACGTCCTTGAGGCCGGTCCCGGTGACGAGGAGGACCACGCGCTCGCCGGGGTCGACGAGACCCTCCTCGCGGGCGGCGAGGAGGCCGGCCAGGCCGGCGGCCGCGGCCGGCTCGGCGAAGACCCCGGCGGAGCGCGCCAGGAGCGAGAGGGCGTCGAGGATCTCCTCGTCGCCGACGAGGACGCCGGCTCCCCCCGAGGCGCGGACCTCCTTCAGGCAGAGGATCGCGTTGCGCGGGGCCGCGACGACGAGGCTGTCGGCGACGCTCGCCGCCCCGGGCTCCGGCGTGATTCCTTCCGCCCCCGACCGGAGGGCCCTCGCGATCGGCCCCGATCCCTCCGGCTGGACGGCGATCAGGCGGGGCGTGCGCGAGAGGAGGCCGCCGGCCACCAGGTCCCGGAACCCCTTGGCGACGCCGGCGAGGATCACGCCGTCCCCGGTCGGGACGACGACGGCGTCGGGCTCCTCGGGGAGGAGGTCTTTCAC